>NPID01000570.1_pt1 | contig 31270 bp, 30 predicted proteins | sample 8637491 | NCBI WGS metagenome assembly NPID01 (sample SAMN07420843, study PRJNA396082) | bioreactor metagenome | isolation source: sample BA6 brine-fed electro-methanogenic bioreactor BA | place: Japan: Kochi | collected 2016-06-14 | reverse complement strand
CGGCCAGATACCTCATGTCAAAAATGTGGGATCGCTTCGCGCGCTAGACTGTCGGACGGTGGTCCTCATTACACCTGCATGCGCATGACTTCCTGGTAGGCGTCGGTGACCTTGTTGCGCATCTGCACCATCAACCGCAGGGAGATGTCGGCCTGCTCCATCGAGATCATCACCTCGTGAAGGTTCTTGGCCTGGCCGGTATGCAGACGCTCCACCTGCCGGTCCGCCTCGACCTGGGCGTTATTGACCTTCTGCATGGTGTCCTTGAGCATTTCGCCGAAGCCGGGGCCGCTGTTTTTCTGCGGCTCAAGGGCGGGCTGGTTGAGATTCCTGAGATGGGTCAGCAGTGTGATGTCGTTGGGCATAATGGGATCACTTTCCTATTTCAAGGGCCTTGAGCGCCATGCGCTTGGCCGATTGCACCACGGTGACGTTGGCTTCGTAGGCACTGGTCGCCGACATCATATCGACGATCTCGTCCATCACGTTGATGTTGGGCATGGCCACATACCCCTGCGGATCGGCGTCGGGGTGGGCGGGGTCATAGACCATGCGGGGCGCCCGCTCGTCTGCGCTGATGCGCTGCACCTGCACCCCCTGAACCGCCCCCTTGAGGTTGCTGTCCAGTTGTTTTTCAAAAGCCGTGCCTACCGGACGGAAAACCACATTTTTCTTTTTATAGGGTCCGCCTTCCGGGGTGCTGGTCGTCTCCACATTGGCCAGGTTCGAGCTGATGGTATTGAGCCGCATCCGCTGTGCCTTGAGGGCGGAGGCGCCGACTTTCATGCTGGTAAAGATATCCATGGCTTATTCCTCCTTAACGGCCGTCCTGGGCCGCGTACTTGAGAATCCCCATCTTTTTGTTGAGCATTTGCGTTGCGGCCTCATAGAGAATCTGGTTTTCCGCCAGCCCGATCATCTCCTGATCGAGATTGACATTGTTGCCATCACCCAGCCCCGAGCGGTCGGGAGTGCGCAGCACCTTGCCCTGCACCTGGGCGAGGCCGCCGCCCACCGGCAGATGCTGCGGGTGAGTGGTGGCCATCCCCGTGCCATCGCGGCCCACCGCTCCGGCCAGCGCATCCTCGAACTGCAGACGCGCCGGGGCGTATCCCGGGGTCTGGGCATTGGCGATATTGGAGGCAATGACATCCTGGTTCTGCTGGCGCAGGTCCATGACCTTCTGCAGCAATTGACCTGTTTTGTCGAAAATTCCCAGTGTCGACATATAAAACTCCTTTGAACAGAAAAACCGACGCTCATGCTGATCCCCCAGCGTGTCGATCTTTTGACTTTAAAGGGAGAGTGACATCAGTTCGAGCATCTCCCGTGCCATCTTTTGCCACTGCTCGCTATTGCCCTCATCGACCAGTTGCCGAAAAAGGTTAAGCGCCTGCTCTTCACGCCCCTGCATCTGCATGATCTGCCCGCTGCGATACAGGGCCTGATCCGCCGTCTCCCGCACGGCGGCAAGCTGCTCAAAATATGGCAGAGCCTCACCCGCACGGTTAGACCGCAGCAACGATTCGGCCAGCAGCATAAGATCTCCGGCATCCTCTTCGACGTCGAATTCCGGAACCAGGCGCGTTAAGGCCGCCGCTGCGGCCTCATAGCGCCCCACCTCAAAACAGACGCGCCCCGCCCACAGATCGAGTTCGGGAGATGCGGGACGATCGGCAGCGGACAAAATATCCGCGGCCTGCTCCCGGCGATTAAGTTCCACCAGCGCCCGGGCTTCAAGCAACAAGACCGAAGCACGATCCTCCCCTTCGGGATACTCCCGCGCATACTGTCGGGCGTATTCGACCGCCAGGCCGTGCTTGCCGCCGAGAAAGAGAATTTGCACCAGCGGCAGATACAAGCCTTGCTCGCGTCCCGGCACCCGGTTGTTATCCAGCATGAAGAGGTAAACGCGCGCGGCGCGCTGCAACAGAGCCATGTCGCCATAGGCGCCCGCCAGCCGTTCCAGAAAATCCCAGCTGATGCGCCGGTCCAGCAGAATCCGGCGGTGGCGCTCCACCATCACTAGTGACTGCAGATAATCTTCGGCCGCAATCATGTCCTCGATCACACCGGGCAGGATCTCGCCCAGCAGCGCCTCGGCATGGGGGCGCAGGTCGCCACTGAAATGGTTGCGGACAAAATCTTCCAGCACCGTCACGCAGCGCTTGTGATCGCGGTTGAGGTACAGAGCCAGGGCTTGCTTAAAGCGCGCCTCTTCCCGCAGGGCCCGTTCGGAGAGATTCTCCGCGTGGTGGCCGTAATCCATCACCGCCCAGGCCAGCACTTTTTCACCGCCGTCGAGCACCGCCAGATCGATCTGGCGCAGTGCTGCGCGCTGCCCGCCGCGGCTTTCCGGAAAAGCGACCAGGATCCGGTCAAGCAGACGGCGCGCCCCCTCGATATCATCCCGCTGCACAGCGGCCTGTACCTGGGCAAAATAGGCAAGGCCTTCATCCGGCTGACCGCCGATCAGCTGGGCCAGTCGGGCATATGCTTCCTCCGCCTTGAGGTAATCACCGCTTCGATAAAGAGCCCGGGCAAAATGCTCCAGTGCATTGGGGTCGCGCAAGGGGCCATGCTGCTGCTCCATTTCCGTGAAAATTTCAGCAGCCTCTTTATTGCGTCTCAATCCGGACAAACTGCAGGCATATCCCAGGCGCCGCAGATCATCCGCCGTTCCACCCAGGGTGAACGATGACAGAGTTTCATGGGCCTGGTCATATTTGCCCCGCGCCAGAAGCAACTCTCCCCGCAGCAGCAAGAGGCGTGGAAGAAGAAAATCGCCCGACTCGACGTGAGTCAAGGCCTGCTCCACCTCATAAAGTCCCAGATAGGGATCACCATTAACAGCATGGCAATAGCCGGCCAGATAACGCGCTCTCAGGCGTTGTGCACTATCCGGGTAGTTTTCCACGAAGCGGCGCAGCGTGGCGCCAGCCGCCTCGGGACGACCATCGCGCAGCAGGGCCTCGGCATAAAACACCAGGAAAGCCTCGCGCACCGCACCTTCAAGAGGTTTATCCAGCAGCGTCGCGGCACTCTGGCGCGCCTTCGCCCAATCCCCTGCGTCCGCCTCTGCTCGCGCCTCATTTAATGCAGGCGGCAGAGCCTTGTCGTCCACCCCGGAGGGCAACTGCACCAGGGGCATCGACGGCAAGGAAAATCGTGGCGCCAGCTCGAAGGAAAAAGGCGTCTCCCATTCCTTGAAAAACCTTCGCCAATCTTCACTGTAGGGCGAACCGATCGATTTGGACACCGTCGCGCCGTCCGCCCCAGCCTGAGAAAAGCCTGTAGTCTGGTCGACAATGGCAAGACGCTGCCCCCTCCCCCGTTCCGACCAGTCGACATGCAGCTGGACCTGCCCTTGGCCTGAATCATACCGGACCCGGGCATCGGTTGGCGGACGGCGAAACAGAAAGGACACCATCAGACCTTCGCGCCGGCTGATCAGTAGAGTGCGAATGAGACTTTCATCTTCGGGCAACTGGCGGAAGCCAGCGGCCACTTCAGTGCCTGCAAGCATCACATCGACTCGCTGCCCCGAAACAACAACCTCTGGTCGAACCGGCCCGGAAAGATCCATAAAGATGCGGGCCTGCTGGCGGCTCTGCTCTTTCTGCATCCCCCTCAGCATGACCTCTTGCGCAGCTGCCGTGACAGGCAGCATAGTCAACCAGATCAACAGCCAGATCAGAACTCGAAATTGTTTTTTCAAAAAATCCACCCCCGAACACCTTCTCGCTAAAGAAATCCTTTTCACTTTTCATGATGCAGTGATCGCCAACCCGCCCTCAGAATCGACGGAAGCGAGACAGCTGGGAAAGAATTAAAAGCGAATTCCATGCCAACCCATAATCAAGAAAAAAACCGCCACCTGTCGGCATTTTGACAGCCACCAGGATCGGAATTTTGAATCCGTGTGGAGTGACGGGTGAAGAGAAAGGGCAGGTTTTCACTGGCAGATCTGCTCCTCACGCCTCACACCTCACGCCTCACCTCCCCTATTGGCCCGTTTTCTGCTTTCATCGACGTGCATAGCACATGACAGCATTGTAAAAAATAGTAATTAGGTGTTGCTAATTACAAAAAATTTTATTAACCTGAAGCCGCAACCTTTCGAATCTCTGCCGGGGCAAGGCCCCTTCAACCCGTCGGCGCCTGCGCCCCGACGAATGCAAGGAAGCCGCACATGAGCAACATAAGCGACGATCAGATTGAAATTCTCCAGGAATTTGTCACCGAAAGCCGGGACATGATCGAACAGCTCGAACCGACCATTATCGAGTTGGGGCAGAGCTGCCACGACGCCCAGTGCTGGGAGACGCTTGGATGCCCGCAAACCGACTGCGCGCGCCACGGCCAGCAGATGCAATACCCCTGCTGGCTGCAGATGGGCCATATCGGCGACGGCAACGGCAGCTGCATCTACACCGAATCGAAGCAGGACTGCCTGCAGTGCCGGGTGTTCCAGATGATCAATGGCGACGGCACCACCATGAACGCCATCTTCCGCCTTTTTCACTCCATGAAGGGCAGCGCCGGGTTCCTGGAACTTAACCACATCACCCGCGCGGCTCATACGGCTGAGAACCTGCTTGACCTGATCCGCAACGGCGGCGTGCGCATGGAAGCAGAGCATGTCAACCTGTTGTGCTCCGCCTGTGATTTTGCCAAGGACGCCCTCGATTTCGTCGATGCCAATTTCTCCGACGAGGGGATGGCCGAAGATGCTGAGGAACTTTCGTCGCGCCTTGAAGCCGCAATCAGCGAAGCGAAACAAAATGCCGCCGAACAACCCGATGGCAGCGCCCCGGCGCCCAAACAGGAAGCGCCCCCCGCCGATCCGCAGGAGGAGCAAGACGAGGAAGTCCTCGACTTCGAACTCAATATCACGCCGGAGATGCTGGAGAAGTTTGTCCAGGAAGGGGATGAGCTGCTTCAGAACGCCGAGCAGGATCTGCTCAAATGGGAGGAGATTCGCGACAATCCAGATATCATCGGCGCCCTGTTCCGCAATATTCACAGCTTCAAGGGCAACTGCGGCTTTTTCGGCTTCGCCGAGATGGAGCGGCTGTCGCACCAGATGGAGACCATTCTCGATGCGGTCAAATCCGGCAGGGATTACGGCTCCAAGCCTGGCGACCTGATGCTCAACCTGATCGACGTGCTGCGCGACGCCATCGATGATCTGCAAAAAGGGGGCGCAGGCAGCGTTGCCGACCTCGAGCGCCACATGGAGGAGCTGGGCGCCATTCTGGAAAGCGGCATCGACCTGGAAACACCCGAGCGCAAAGAGGAACCTGCCGAAGAAACCCCACCGGCGCCGCCCGAGCCGAGCAGCACAGCACCGTCAGCGGAGGAGAAAAAAGCGCCCGAAGCAGCAAAACCTGCGGCAAAGCCCGCCCCGGAAGCGAAAGCCCAGCCCCAGCAGGCCAAACCGCCAGCCAAGGGCCAGGCGCCGGCGCGCCGACAAGACATCCGCGTCGACCTGGAAAAGCTCGACAACCTGATCAACCTCATCGGCGAAATCGTCATCGCCGAGAACATGCTGATCCGCAATCCCGATCTCGACGGGCTTGAGCTGGAGAACTTCCAGAAAGCCGGCCAGCACATGAGCAAGCTGGTGCGTGAGCTGCAGGAGATGGCGATGGTGCTGCGCATGATTCCGGTTTCCGGCCTGTTCCGGCGCATGATCCGCCTGGTGCACGACATCTCGCTCAAAGCCGGCAAGAAAGTGGAACTCAAACTCTCCGGCGAAGAAACCGAGATGGACAAGACGGTCATCGAGACCATCACCGATCCGCTGGTGCACATCCTGCGCAATTCCTGCGATCACGGCATCGAGCCGCCGGAAGAACGACGCAAACTGGGTAAGCCGGAAAAAGGCGTGGTGCGCCTTTCAGCCTGCCACGAAGAGGGCGAGGTCTGGATCACCATCGAGGACGACGGTCGCGGACTCGACCGGGACAAACTGCTGGCCAAGGCGATCAGCAAAGGTCTGGTGGAAGGCGACGGCTCCGACATGTCGGACAAAGCCATCTACAACCTGATTTTCGCGCCCGGCTTTTCTACCGCCGACAAGATCACTGACATCTCCGGGCGCGGGGTCGGCATGGACGTGGTGCGCCAGAACCTGGACAAGATCAAGGGACGCGTCGAAGTCAACAGCAAGCCCGGCAAAGGCACGCGCATCAATCTGCGTATCCCGCTGACGCTGGCCATCATCGACGGCATGCTGGTGCGCATCGGACAGACCAAGGCCATTCTGCCGACGCTGGCGATCCGCGAGGCATTCCGGCCACGGGAAGATGCCCTAACCATCACCCCGGATGGCGACACCCTGATCCGGGTGCGGGAGAGCTTCTACCCCGTCCTTCGCCTTTACGAAGTTCTGGGCAAGCAGCCCGACTCGGACCAGATCAAGGACGGCATCCTGATCACCCTGGAAAACCAGGACAACCGCCTGTGCCTGCTGGTGGATGAAATCCTCGGCCAGCAGCAGACGGTTATCAAGGGGCTTTCCGACTACATCGGCTCGGTACGCGCCGTTTCGGGGTGCACCATCATGGGCAACGGCGAAGTCTGCCTGATCCTCGACGTGGGCAGTCTTATGGAAATCAGTCACGGCGAAAGCCTGGCCGGAGCCTGAGAGCAGGCATCGACCGGGTAGCTGCGGCACCCTGTAAGTTCACCTATTTATCGACAAAGTCCGGGAATCAATGAGCGATCACTCTGCCTCCGCCCCGCTGCGGTCGATGGACGCCGCCCCCGCTGTGGGCGGCTCCATGAGCATCGGCGATGAAGAATTCGAGCTGCTGCGCCGGCTGATCAAAAGCCGCTTCGGCATCAACCTCACCGACCAGAAGCGCTCGCTGGTGGTGGGGCGGCTGCAGAAGCTGCTGCGCGGCGAGGGGTTCATCAATTTCAGGCAGTACTACGAGTACCTGGTCAACGATAAAAGCGAACGGGGTCTGAGCGAGCTGATCAATCGCATCTCGACCAACCACACCTACTTCAACCGGGAAAAGGCCCATTTCGATTTTTTTCAGCAGACCGCCCTGCCGGCGGTGGTCGAGATGATGCGCCGCCAGAACAACCGCGACCTGCGTATCTGGTGCGCGGGCTGCTCCTCGGGTGAAGAGCCCTACACCCTGCAGATGCTGATGATGGAATATTTCGGCAGCGAGTATTCCAAATGGGACGCCGGCATCCTGGCGACCGACATCTCCGAGCGGGTGCTCTCCATCGCCCGTGCCGGCATCTACCCGCAGGAGCGGGTGGCGCAGCTGCCGCAGCCTCTGCAGAATAAATATTTCCGCAAGCTACCCGACGGCAATTGCCAGGTCACTGAAGCGGTGCGCAAGGAGATCGTCTACCGGCGATTCAACCTGATGAACGAGAAATTTCCGTTCAAGAAACCGTTTCACATGATCTTCTGTCGCAACGTCATGATTTACTTCGATCAGCAAACGCGTGAGGGGCTGGTGCAGAGATTCAATCAATCCACTGTCAACGGGGGGTATCTGTTCATCGGGCATTCGGAAACCCTCGGCCGCAATCACGCACTGTACCGCTATGTGATGCCCGCCGTTTTCCAGAAAGGGGCCTGAGAACCCATGGCGATAAGAAAAGTCCGTGTTCTGATCGTCGATGACTCCGCTCTGGTGCGCCAGATCCTGACCCAGGGTCTGTCCGGCGATCCCAACATCGAAGTCGTCGGCTCCGCAGCCGATCCCTACCAGGCGCGCGACAAGATCGTCGCCCTCAAGCCCGACGTCCTCACCCTCGATGTCGAGATGCCGCGCATGGACGGGGTGGAGTTTCTGCGCCGCCTGATGCCGCAGCACCCCATGCCGGTAGTGATGGTCAGCTCGCTGACCCAGAAGGGCAAGCAGATCACCATCGACGCGCTGGAAGCCGGCGCGGTGGATTTCGTCGCCAAGCCGACCTCCGACGTGGCGCGCGGGCTGCAGGCAATGATGCTGGAGTTGCGGGTCAAGGTCAAAATCGCCTCGACCGCCAACGTCGAGCACTGGAAAAACCGCCCGCCCGCAGGCGCTCCCCGCCCCGCCGTGGTTTCCAGCGGCGCGCTGGCTGAATCGACCGACAAGGTTATCGCCATCGGAGCCTCAACAGGCGGCACCGAAGCGATCAAGAAAGTGATCACCCGTTTTCCCGCCACCTCACCCGGAGTCGTGATCGTACAGCACATGCCGGCCGGCTTTACCCGCATGTTCAGCGAACGCCTCAACCAGCTGTGCGCCATGGAGGTCAAGGAGGCCGAACACGGCGACCGCGTCATGTCGGGACGGATTCTGGTCGCACCCGGGGAAAAACAGATGCGGGTGATTCGCTCTGGCGGATTCTACCAGGTGCTGTGCGAGCCGGGGGAAAAGGTCAGCGGCCACTGCCCGTCGGTGGACGTGATGATGCACTCGGTGGCCAAGCATGTCGGCCGCAACGCCGTTGCCGCCATGCTCACCGGCATGGGCGCCGATGGTGCCGACGGCATGAGCGCCATGCGCAAGGCAGGCGCGCGCTGCATCGCACAGGACGAAGCCACCTCGGTGGTCTTCGGCATGCCCAAAGTGGCCTTTGAACGCGGCGGAGCCGAACGACTGCTGCCCATTGACGACATCGGGCCGGCCCTGCTGCGGCTGGTAACAGAGAAGCGCGCATGAGTCTACTTGTTCTCGGCATCGGCGACCTGGGCGCCACTAAAAACCGCGACGACCTGGTGAAGACCTACGCCCTAGGTTCCTGCGTGGCGGTCGTCATGCTCGACCCCAAAACGCGCACCGTCGGCATGGTGCACTGCGCCCTGCCCGAGGCTCGCATCAATCCGGACAAGGCCAAGGAGCGGCCCGGCTATTTCGCCGACACCGGCATCCCCATGCTGCTGCGCGAGATGGCCAAGCACGGCTGCGACCCCTCAGGGCGCGGCTTTATCGTGAAAATGGCGGGCGGCGCGCGGGTCATGGACCCCAACGACACCTTCAACATCGGCAAGCGCAACCATCTTGCGGCGCGCAAGGCTCTCTGGGCGCTCGGCCTGGGCGCAGTAGCCGAGGATGTGGGCGGCAATTTCAGCCGCACTGTCACCGTTACGGTGCGCAACGGCGAGGTGATGCTCTCCTCGCCGGGCCGCCCGAACTGGAAATTGTAAAGGGACGCTTATGGAACCGACTACGGACCGCAAAGCGATCATCGAAGCCATCCAGAAAGCGCCCATGCTCTCGCCCAACGCATCGCGGCTGCTGCAGGTCACCTCGACCAAAGATCACGAGATGGCCGAAGTGATCGAGATCGTCAAAACGGATGCCCACCTCACCGCGCGGGTGCTCAAGATCGTCAACTCGGCGGCGTTTGGGCTGCTTTACGAGATCACCTCCATCGAGCGCGCCGTCAATTACCTGGGCGAACGCATGGTGGTGGGGCTGGCCATCGGCGATTGCGCCTCGCAGCTTTTTCAAAAGCCCATGGAGGGCTACGACGGTGCCAGGGGCAGCCTGTGGCAGCATGATCTGCTCACGGCCATCGCCTCACGCGAGGTGGCAGCTTACTGTACCGTACCCCTCAACCGCGATTTGGCCTTTACTGCAGGGCTGCTGCACGACATCGGCAAAGCGCTGATCTCCGATTTTCTCAAGGGCACCGCGCCGGACATGCTGCGTGAAATCGAGGAATCGCTGCTCAACGACTATGTGGAAGGGGAACGCGAAACCCTCGGCATCGATCATCCCGAAGCCGGCGCGGTGCTGGCCGACGCATGGAAACTGCCGCCGGCGCTGATTTCAGCGATCCGCCACCATCATGCTCCACGTGAAGCCGCTGCTGAACACCAGGCGCTGACTTATGCCGTGCATCTCGGCGATATTGTCGCCATGATGGCCGGCTGCGGCACCGGCGCCGATACGCTGCGCTATCACATGGATGAGTCCTATACCAGGCTGTTCAAACTCGATCAGGACAGTCTGTACGGCATCATCCTGACCGCTAACGAAGAATTCGAAAAGATCACCACCTCAATGGCCGAACTCAAGGAGTAAATGGCGTGGATAGAATTATTATCGCCGACGACTCGGAAACAGCGCGCATGTTCATCAAACGCTGCCTGGAAATCATCGGCCTGCGCGATGCGCAGTTTCTCGAGGCCGCCAACGGACGCGACGCCCTGCAGCTGGCCAAGGAGCAGTTCGCGAAAGGAGAGCCGGTCGACCTGCTGGTCTCCGATCTCAACATGCCGGTCATGGACGGCGTGACCCTGCTCAAATGGGTCAAAACCAGCCCCAGGCTGGTGCAGCTGCCGGTGCTGATCATCACCAGCGCAGGTAACCCGGCCAAGGAGCAGGAGCTTATGGAGCAGGGCGCACTCGCCGTTCTCAACAAGCCGGTATCGCCCGCCAACCTGCTCAAGGCTCTCGGCTCCATGATCGACACGGAGGATGGCTATGCCTGAGGCTGCACCAAAACTGCAAAAGGCCATGGAGCAGGCGGTCACCACCACCCTGGAAAACATGGCGTTCATGGAAGCGCGCGCGCTGCATAAGGACCACGACTGCCTCGGCTCTTCCCCGGTTTACTGCGCCAACCTGCTGGTGCATGACCCCATTCAGGGGGAGCTGGTGATGATCATGTCTGAAGAGCTGCTTAAACAGATCGCCGGCAATATCTACGCCCTGCCGGAGGAAGAGCTAAACGACCGGATGCTCGCCGACCTTATGAGCGAGCTGCTCAATACCATCGCCGGCATTTTTCTGACCGAGTTGCTGCCGAGCGACCAGACCTTCGGTATAGGCCTGCCCTCCATCAGCCGCGACGAGTGCCATGAACTCGAACCACCGGTGGAGCGCTGGCATTTCCAGATCGACGGCCGACATTTCTGTTTCAGCGCCGGGGGCAGCGCCTGGCGGAAGTTTGAGGAAGAGAACTGAATCTATAAACACCCCTCCCCCGCTGGGGAGGAAAAAATTAAACCTCACTGCAAGGAGGATATACCATGGCAGCAAAAGTACTGATCATCGACGATTCCAACACCATGCGCAAAATCGTGCAGCGCTCCCTGCGCCAGGCGGGCTTTGAGTTCGAAAAGATTCTCGAAGCCGGCGACGGCCAGGAAGCTCTCGGCGTGCTCGAAAATGAAGACGTCGACTTCATTCTCTCCGACATCAACATGCCCAACATGGACGGCATCGAGTTCCTGCGCCAGAAAAGAGAAAACGACGCCATCAAGGACATCCCGGTGGTCATGATCACCACCGAGGCCGGCAACGATATCCTCGGCGAAGCCAAGTCGCTGGGCGCAAAGGGAAGTATCAAAAAGCCCTTCACCCCGGACCAGGTTCAGGACGTTCTCGGCGAATTCCTCTGATACTGCGGGCGGCGACCACAGTGGCACCGCTCCCCTCATATCTCTCTAACGACAGGAGCCGACCTTGGATCTGGCAAAAATCATTACGGATGCCACCCAGGAAATTTTCAAGACCATGATCATGGTGGAGGTCACCCCCGGCGAACCCACCAAAGAAAACGGGCAGAAGCACTACTGCACCGTATCGGGCATGGTCGGGCTGGCAGGGCTTTTCAAAGGAATGATCGCCATTCATGCCCCTGATGAAGTGGCTAAATCGATCACCTCAAGTTTTCTCGGGATGGATGTGGACGAAGTCAACGAAGACGTCACAGACGCCATCGGCGAACTGGCCAACATGCTGGCGGGCAATGCCAAGATGGCTCTCAGCCAGAACGGCAAGGACATCACCCTCTCGATCCCCTCCACCATCTGCGGCGAGGAATACACCATCAGCTGCGCCATCGACACCGATCGCGTCGTAATGCCGTTTGCCATGGAGCCGGGCAAGTTCATGGTGGAACTGCAGGTCGAGAAACAGGAATAAACCAGCGGATCGATGGATCAGACAATCGCTGAGCCGAACGTCGTTGAGAGGATTGACAGAACGTGAATTACGGACAGATAATCGCCGATGCCGTCTCGGACGTTTTCTCCACCATGCTGATGATGGAGGTCAGCCCGCAGGATGCCTGCGATCAATCCCTGCTTTCCATTCCTGCCGGCGCGTCGGGGATGCTCGGTTTTTCGGGAGATGTGGCCGGGATGCTCACCATTCACTGCCCGGAGGCGGTGGCGCTGGGCATTACATGCGGCTTTCTCGGCATGGAAGTGAACGAGATCGACGACGACGTCAAGGACGCCATCGGAGAACTGGTCAACATGGTGGCGGGTGGCCTCAAAGACGGCCTGGCCAGGCAGGAGCGCGAAATCAAGCTGGCCATTCCCACAACCATCGCAGGCCGCTCCTTTCGCATCTCCTCGAAAAGTGACGTGGGGCACCTGTGCCTGCCGTTCGATATGGAAGCGGGGCGTTTTTACATAGAATTGAAATATAAATAATCGATGTCGCTGTTCAGGGTGGGGCCGTGACTCCCATGACAAGGGCGCGACAGATAGAGACTCATCGATAAAGTTTTTCGAAAAGAGATCGGGAAGGTTGCGTGAAAAAAGCCGTCGTTGACAGCGTTCTCAAATCCGCGATCGGCAAGCTCGCCGAGGAGATTGCCGCCCTGCTCGGCGAGGAGTTCAAACTCTCCGAACCGAACATGGCCGCGCTTTCCAAGGAAGAGTTTTTTGAAACTCCGCGGGAGAAGTGCGCCCTCACCCGGCTGAAAACCAGCGGCGATGCTGAAGGCGAGGCGGCGGTCGTCCTGCCCCTCAAAGACGCCATTCTGCTGGGCGGCACTCTGATCATGCTGCCCGATGACGAGCTGGCGGAAAAAGTCAAAAATCCCGACCTCGCCGGTGAAGAGGGCGACGCCTTCGGCGAGATCGCCAACATCCTCGCCGGCTCTATCACCTCGACCTTCGAGGAGATGTTCCCCAAAAAACTTCACTTCGTTAAAAGCGCCTGCGAAAACCTGGTTCCCACCAAGGTCGACATGGACTCCGACCAGCCCTTTGCGCCAGGGCACTACCACGTCACCGCCAGCGGAATGACCCTGGCCGGCAAAAAGCTCGGCAATATTGAAATTGTGCTCCCTTTTGCCCTGCTCGGCATGGAGCCGCCGCAAGGGGAACAGACCAAAGCGAAAACTGAATCAGGGGATAAGGCGCCGGAGAAGAAAACGGCCGCAAGCACCAGCGAGGAATCAAGCGCCGAAGAGCGGCAGGCTGCCGCCCGGGTCACCTCAGAGGCGCTGTCGGAAGACCCCGGCGCGGACGAGGAGAAATCCGACGTAGCCGCAAAAGAGCAGAACGAGCCGGAGGAGGTCGCGAAGGAGGAAAAGGAGGAGACGGCAGAGAAGCCGCAGCCTTCAGCTGAAAAGCCCGAGGCGGAGAAGAAAAAAGGGGTGCCGCGCAAGGTCGTCGACAATGTCCTCGACAGCGTTTTCAAAGAGATCGCCAAAGATCTCAGCGACCTGATCGGCAAGACCCTCAAGTGTGCCGGCCCCTCTTATCAACCGCTGAGCAAAGAGGATTATCTCGCCCTGCCGCGCGACAAGGGCGCGATTTCATTTCTTGAAACCAGCGGCGACGCAAAGGGCAATGCCTTTCTCATCGTGCGACAGAAGGACGCCATTCTGTTTGGCGGCACCCTGGTCATGCTGCCGGAGGAGGAGCTGCGCGCCAAGGTCAAAGCCTGCGATTTCGACGGCGAGGAAGGCGATGCCTACGGTGAGGTGGCCAACATCATCGCCGGGTCTCTCGCCAAAGTCATCGGCGAGCAATATCCGCGCAAGCTGCACTTCAAGCGCACCAAGGTCGAACCTTTCATCCCCACCAAGATCGACCCCGGTGGCAACGAACCCTTCGCTCCCGGGGAATACTATCTCGGCACCTGCCAGATGGCCCTCGACGGCAAAGCCCTGGGGGAACTCGATCTGCTGTTTCCACTGGGGATCCTCGACGTTCACATCGAGCAAGAAAAGCCGGCAGAGGCAGCTGAAGACCAGGGAAAAGGGGCTGCCGCTAAATCGGTCGCCGGCGATGGCGGGAAGAAAGCCCGCCCCGCATCCACCAGTTCATTATCCATCAGCGCCGACGACCTGGCCGCCCTGCAGGCGGCCGCCACCACAGACGAAGATGACGACAACCGGCCTGCAACCGTTCTGGTTCTGGCCGACAACGATGAAGCGGCCGCCCCCTTTAATGACGTACTGGCGGATCACGGGATCGCGCACCAGACCCTGAGCTTTCAGGACAACATCAAGCAGTCCGTTCAGGGGAAAAATGTGGCAGGGATTTTTCTGGTGATGCAGGAGGTCGGGGAACAGGGGATGGCAACAGCGATCAAAATAAAATCCGCATTAAAAACCGGCACGCCACTGATCATGGCCGGCCCCGCCTGGACCCGCAGCGCGGTTCTGCAGGCGGTTCGCTATGGGGCTTGCGACATCCTTGTCACACCGGCCAGCATTGACGAAATCAGCGAAAAAGTCACCCGCCACATCGGCGCGGAAACAGCTGCGGCGGCGGCTCAGTAAATCATTCGAAGCTATTCGCTTTTGCGGCCGAGGCGGCTGAACAGGCTGTCGAGCTGTTTTTTCTTGATTTTTTCCAGCAGGGTGGTGCGCTTGAGGTTGAGCAGCGCCGCCGCTTCCTTCTTGTTGCCGCCGGTACGGCTGAGCGCCTGCAGGATCAGCCGATCCTCAAAATCACTCACCAGCGCGTTAAAGTCGGCTTGATCCTCCAGCGGTTCCGGAATCGACGCCCCTTCACCGCGCCCGCTGAGAGCGGCGGCTTCCGAGGTCGTCACCGCCTCAGCGGCCTGCTCTTCCGCCAGAGCCTCCAGATTGAGCCCTTCCCGGTATTTCTCCGGCAGATCGGCGGCACGTACCAATCCCTCGGCATGGAGGATTGCCAGGCGCTGTACCAGATTCTCAAGCTCGCGCACGTTGCCGGGCCAGGCATAATTTTTCAATGCCGCCATGGCATCGGCGGCAAACCCGGTCAGCCCGCGCTTGCGCCCCCGGTTGTATACCTGCATGAATTTTTCAATCAATAACGGGATGTCGTCCTTGCGGTCGCGCAGCGGCGGAATCTGCAGCGGCACCACGCTCAAACGATAATAAAGATCCTCGCGGAAGGAGCCGGTCCGCACCGCCTCTTCAAGGTTGCGATGGGTGGCGGCCACAATGCGGACATCGGCTTTAATCGGTTTCAGCCCGCCCACCGGTTCGAACTCTTTCTCCTGCAGCACACGCAGTAGCTTGGCCTGCAAAGCCGGCTTCATATCGCCGATTTCGTCGAGAAACAGTGTGCCGCCCTCGGCATACTGGATGCGCCCCTGCTTCGATTGGGCCGCACCTGTAAAGGCGCCCTTGATGTAGCCGAACAGTTCACTTTCCAGCAACTCATCGGGGATCGCCGCACAGTTGAGGGGCACGAAGTTCTTGCCGCTGCGGGGGCTGTAGGCATGAATCGCCTTGGCCACCATCTCCTTGCCGGTGCCGCTGTCGCCCTGGATCAGGACTGTGCTTTCGCCATCCTCCGCCACCCGCTCGACGATCTCGAACAACGACTGCATCTGTGAAGAGGCGCCGATGATGCCGTGGAATCCTTCAGTTTTGCGAATTTTGGGACCGCGTTTTTCCTTATGAATGGCCAGGTCGTGATGCTCGATACTGCGGGCCGCAACAATCACCGCCTCGTCATAATGGTAGGGTTTGTTGAGATAGAAAAGGGCGCCGGCCTGCAGCGCCTTGACCGCCGACTCACGATCGCCGACAGGCAAAGCGATCACCGAAACCACCTCGGGGTTGCGGCGCAGCACCTCCTTGATCAATACGATGCCACGTCCTTCGGGAAACAGGTCGGTCAGAAGAAGGGAAATATCCTGGCTGTCCAGCATAGAGAGCGCATCTTCCGGAGAGTCTGCCTCCAGAACGAGGCAGTCGATCTCCTTGCGCAACATAACCGCGAGTGCTTCGCGGTTACGGCAATCACCGTCGACGAGCAGAATGGAACGCAATGCTCTCTCCCTGTTTACATAAATGACAGGGCCGCGACCATCGAAAAACAGACGGGCGAACCCCACCCCTGCCCAAATAAAAGCAATCATTGCCGCCCTAAAAAGGCGGCCTGCCAACCCCTTTGGGGGCACTCGCAAAAACTCAGCGGATGGCTAAGCAAAAATTTCGTCCGACAAGGCTTGGTGGTTTTTCAAGGGCGAAGGCATACATCAGCGATGTCGAGGTCCTGAAAAAAACGCAGTAACGCCGTAGGGCGAACTTTTTCCGACGCCATCAACCCCTTGAAGACCGGGGGAAAACACCACGGCGCGAGAATAGCATGAAGTCATTCTCTATTTCAACGAAAGGTGTCGGGAAAATGACTTTTTCAGCCCCTGCCGCCGGTAAATACCGCCTGGTCCAGAGTGCCCCGTGCAGTGATATTGCGAAAAGCCGTCAAACGGATGGCCAGGATCACCGTCAACGCCGTGCCGGCAAAGATCGCGATCATAATGGCAATCTGGTACTTGATGGCGGTCATGGGATTGCCTCCGCCGAGAATCACGCCGGTCATCATCCCCGGCAGGGAAACCAGGCCGACCGTGGAAATGGTCGCCACCGTCGGCGCCAGCGCGGCCTGGCAGGCATCGCGCACAAAGGGCAGCAGCGCTTCCCTGAGATTGGCGCCCTGGGAAAGGCTGAGCAGGTAGGCTTTTTCCTCTTTTTTCAGCGACTCGTAGAAGGTCCTGATGCCGATGATATCTGCGCGCAGGCAGTTGCCGAGAATCATGCCACTGATCGGGATAAGATACTGGGCATCAAGGGCGGAAGGCCCTTTCAGCACCACGAAGGCAAAGACCAGCAGCGGCACAATCGTACCCGCCACCAGTGCGATGAACAGACCGAGCCCCAGTCGCCGGAAACGTAGCCGACAGCCATTGACGATGGAGACATCGGCCACCCCGATCATGATCAGAACCCAGGCGCCGGTCAGCCAGAGATTGTTCAGATCGAAGATGAACTGCAGGTAAAAACCGACGAACAGCAGCTGCACCGTCATGCGCACCACCGCGACAAGAGTCTGCCCCATCATCGGCATGCGCAGCCATAACATGATTCCCAGTGGAATCGCCAGCATCAGGTAAGCTGACATCAGTCGCAGGGGGGTGATATCGATAATGCTCATGACGCGTCCCCTGTCAGGTTCTGCTGCATCCCGGACAATTCGATCAGGTCGTCGGCCGCCTCGATCCATTCCCGGTCGTGGGTTACGGACAACAGGGTCAGATTCTCCCTTGAAGAGAGAAGATCGATGACCGCCTGCTTGGCACCCTGGTCCAGCGCTGAGGACGCTTCATCCAAAAGAAGGATCTCGCGCTCAAGCAGCAGCGCACTGATCAGGGCGACGCGCTGCTTCTCGCCGCCGGAAAGCGAGGTGATGTCCTTGTCCAGCAGATGCCCGGGCAGATAGAGCTTCTCCATCAACTCAGGGGCACGCTCCATGTTGTCCTTCAGATGGCGGTTGTTCTTGAAAGTGAAAGGGTGGTTCAGGATCTGGCGCACCGTGCCTTCCCCCAGTTCCGGTTCCTGCGACACATAGGCCATGCGGGTGCGAAGTCGCCACACTGAGGAGGCGGTAAGCTCCTCTCCGAAAATACGGATGCTCCCTTCAGTCGGCGCGACAAATCCCAGCAGCGCCAGCAGCAGCGTTGATTTGCCGCTGCCCGACGGACCCACCAGGGTCGCTTTGCGCCCCCTTGCAAGACGCAGGCTGAGGTCTGAAAGAATCGTCTGGCCGCCCACCTGCACGCTCAGACGATCAATGTCGATCGCGATTTGTTCCACACGAGTCTCCCTGACAGCGGCTTTGCGGCGACCATCCCAACGCTCGCTTCCTTTCTCACAACACATTTCGTGATACCATAAGAACTTGAAAAATGCTAATTTCTTAAACTTCGATTTTGTATCGCCAGGAAGGAGTCAAAGCACGCGCCAAGGCTCAACAAAGGAGACCTCAGGATGACGGGCAGCAAAGCATTTAAATTCGAATCAATTGCTCTAGGTTTAATTTTCTTTCTCACCATCTCCCTCGCCGGATGCGGCACCCTCATCTATCCCGAACGCCGCGGGCAGAGCGGCGGACGCATCGACCCGGCAATCGCCATCCTCGATGGAGTCGGCCTGCTGGTGTTCCTGATCCCCGGCATGATCGCTTTTGCCGTCGATTTCGCTACCGGCGCCATCTACCTGCCCGGCTCATCCCACGCTGCGCTGGACGGCGACAAGATGACCATTATCGAACTTCCGGACTCGGACATGTCGCCTGAAGCCCTGCGGGAGATTATTGAAGAGCGAACCGGGTATCCCATCTCCTTTCACCATCCGCAACTAGAAGCGTACCGTGTCGAGAATGCGGAGGATATCAGGGTGCGGCTCGGGGTGAACTGAAAAAACCTGAACCGCAGAGACCGCGGAGGGCGCGGAGAAAAGCTTTTCAACACCAAGTCACCAAGAATGGCACTAAGACACCAAGAAAATCTTTTTTTTGCTATGAAAGCGCTAAAATTTAGGGGCGTGGAGGAAATCATGGGAAGGAAAAATCATACCAGGTTCTGCTTGCTGCTGCAGGCTTTCTCCTTTAGTATACATGTATAGCAAAGGAGGATACAATGCTTGCACTACGCCTTCCTGAAGACATTGAACGCCGCCTGGAGGCGCTGGCAAAACGCTCAGGCCGCTCCAAATCCTTTTACGCCCGCGAGGCCATCCTCGAACATCTCGATGACCTCGAGGCCGCCTATCTTTCCGACGAAATTCTCCAGCGCGTCGAAAACGGCACGGAACCAACCTACACCCTCGACGAACTGGAGCGTCAACTTGGCCTGGCGGATTGAAATTACGCGCACCGCCCGCAAACAGCTGACCAAACTCGATCGCCAGATCCAGGTCGATATTCTACGCTATCTGCGGGAGAAGATCGCAACCGATGATGATCCGCGCCGCTATGGCGGGCCTTTGAGAAGAGACCTCGCCGGGCGGTGGAAATACCGCGTCGGGAGCTATCGGCTGATCTGCGAAATTCAGGATGAAAAAATTCTGGTCCTTGTACTGATGGTCGGACACCGTGGGAAAATTTATGAAAGAACCTGACCCGCGGATTATACGACCTTGCCGAAGAAGGGAAACCCGCATGTTCAACAAAGTCCCCCGTGCAGAACTCGATGACCGCATGCAGCGCCTGCGCGCCCGCCTCGACCGTGACAGCCCCGACTGGCGTCTGCTGATCGTTGTCAGCAAGATCAACCAGTTCTACCTCACGGGGACCATGCAGGACGGCATGGTGATCATTCCCCGCGACGGTGAAGCGACTTATTGGGTGCGGCGCAGCCTGCAGCGGGCGCAGGACGAGTCGGAATTCGGTGATATCCGCCCGATGGGCAGCTTCCGCGACGCGGCCGCCGCTCTTTCACGATCGCCAGAGACGGTTCATCTCGAAACCGAGCGGGTACCGCTTGCGGCCTGGCAGCGCATCAATAAACACTTCCAATTCAAGCAGGTTGCAAACGCCGACCTTTCCCTGTCCGCCACCCGCGCGGTAAAAAGCCTTTATGAGCTGGAAAGAATGGAGGAAGCGGGACGCATCCACCAACGGGTTTTGGAAGAACGGGTCCCCGAGCTGCTACAGGAGGGGATCAGCGAAGCCGAATTCGGCGCGCGCCTCTTCCCGGTGCTGGTCGAGGAAGGACACCACGGCATCGCCCGCTTCGGCATGTTCGAGACGGAGATTCTGCTCGGCCACATCTGCTTCGGCGAAAGCTCCATCTACCCCACCTCTTTCGATGGCCCCGGCGGCAACTACGGCATGAGTCCGGCAGTGCCGCTGCTCGGCAGCCGGCAGCGCACCCTGAAACCGGGCGACCTTGTGTTTGTCGACATCGGCTGCGGCGTCGACGGTTACCATACTGATAAAACTCTAACCTATATCTTCAAAGGCGACCTGCCGCCGAATGCCGTTGCCGCCCATCAGCGCTGCGTCGCCATCCAGAACGGCACCGCCGCCCTGCTCAAGCCCGGCGCGGTGCCGGAGGAGATCTACGACACCATCACCCGTGACCTGGACGCAGACTTTCTCGACAACTTCATGGGCTTCGGCGACCGCCAGGCGCGCTTTCTAGGTCACGGCATCGGCCTGCACATCGATGAATGGCCGGTGATCGCCAAAAGCTTCGACGAACCGCTGCAGGAGAACATGGTGCTGGCCATCGAGCCGAAAAAAGGGATTGCCGGCATCGGCATGGTCGGCACGGAAAATACCTTTGTCGTCACACCGCGGGGCGGACGCTGCCTGACCGGCAATCACCCGGGACTGCTGGCGGTGGGATAAAAAAGGGATAGATAAAAAAGGGGACAGGCTGATATTCCGAAATAAAAATCAGCCTGTCCCCTTTTTCTCTTTTTTTGCTTCTGCTATCCACACCGCATCGTCTTCTTGCCTTCCTCGAAAAGTACTTCCACCTTGCGCGCACCCACGACCCGCTGAACCAGCCCCAGCCCGAAAACGGGATGATTGATCAGGGATTTGACCTTGTAGGCGCCCGTCATCGAATAATCGCGCGCCGCATCGCTGTTCATCGCCGGCCGCAGAGTTTCCCATTCCTTGCGCTCGGCCACTCTCGGATCGGCTTTTTTGCGTACTGACGGCTTCTTGGGCACACTGGGCGGACGATACTTGTGCTGACGCTCGCATTGGCCGCACTGCACCTTAAGAGGAGCCTCCTCCAGCAGAGTCACGATAACGTGCTCGGTATTTGCACGGCACTTGGTACAGCGCGCTTCGATGGGTTGACCAACAGCAATCTTTTTGTTCGGCATGGTACTTCTCCCTTGCTTTAAAAACTGGCCGGAAATTGTCCGGAAAACCAGGGAGATCGCTGGAATGCTCGGGCAAAATCGACGGTAAGCAGGCCGGGTTAAACCGATCTGCGGCGAGATATTCTTCCCAGTGCGAAAACGGCATCTCCACGAGGGAAGATCTCAACGGTGGCTGGGGGCGGGGTAACGGCAGGTGAATGCAATATTTTCTTATTATACACGAGGCGGGAGATAAAAGATAGCTCGCATAAGGGGACGCTGGTAACTTATGTAACTTTTGTCCCATCCCCTATTGCCCGCCTCTTGCGGATCGCTTTGATGACCGCAACGTGCGTGCGGCCGCTCATCCTTCCCAACTCCGTCAACGTAGCCCCGGCTTCTTTTTGCGCACGATCGAAAAATTGCGCTCGAGCGGCGCTTGCCCGTCTGCTGCGACCCGCGCCAAGGATTTCAGCCACCGCAACCCCTGTGCAGACCGACACTTGCGTCAAAATATCCTCAACCGTAATTTTCCCCTCGCTCTTTTCCAGCTTCTGACGCGCAAGAACCGCAGCCGTGAAGGCTTTGCCGCCCAGGATTCTGGCATCTCCACCGCCACCCGTCTGATTGACTCCGTGGGCGTGACCTAATTCCGACCGCTGTCCCTGCCCGATTCCGTCGGCGATAAAATCGCGGTAGGCAGCTACAGCCCGGCCAGGTTTCACAGAAAAACGTGACAGAACCTCCTCGACCTCCTGCCTCACCCGCATTCTCTGCCCAACCAAAGCGCCATGCCCGGCATAGGGGTAGCGCTCCAATTCCTCAAGACTTTCGACAGCACCTGCGCGGACCGGGTTAAGGTGAATGTACCGGACAAGTTCCAGAAAATACGTCTCTTCGTCAACGACGAGGCTTTTGTACCGGTTCTGAAAAAGATGGCCCTGCCGGTTGTGCCGAAGGTTGAACCGAACCGCATGGCCAGTCAGCAGACAGCGCATCATCGTGGACAAAGCCGTATCGGTCGGCTGAAGGAGCAGATGGAGGTGATTGGACAGAAGTGCCCAGGCATAAAGACGTGGCGCGTTAGGTTGGGCAAGAAGGTCGCTGAGTCGGTCGAGGAAATTCTCGCGATCGGTTTTATCACGAAAGATCTCGCACCCCTCAATGCCTCGAGCCATGACGTGATGGAATAAGCCTGGGGCATGGATTCTCGGTTGTCGTGGCATGATTTCCCTCTAATTGCATAAAAATACAAAAAGTTACAAAAGTTACCTGCGTCCCGGGTGGTTCTGGTGGCTCATTATTCGGCCACCCACACCCGTTCCAGTTTCTGCTTCTCGGAGTCGTATCTGTAGACAAGTATCCCGTCACCGTATTGCTGCCCCATCACGAGGATGCCGGCCTCGGGGGCGGTGTCCATGGCGGCGTTGCGCACATAATCGCGCACCGCGGGCAGAGGGTTGCGGCCTAGATAGAGGTATTTCAGGGGCAGGGGGTTGTCGACGTGAAAAAGAACGGCGTAGGGGGAATTGGTGAGGAAGCGGAGATAGTGGTGCTGGTCGATGAATTTGATGGCGAGAGTGGCTTCGTTTCTGCCACCCAAATCTTCAGGGGTGGGAATAAGGCCACGCTTGTCACGTGTCCATTTTTCATAGTCCTCGGTGTTGTTTCTATTGAGGATTCCATGGTATAGGCTTGCGACTTGGTGAAGGAGTTTACCGGATTCGGCACTCCAGACAAATGACGAACCGCCCTCACATCCACTGACGACATATTGTCCATCGGGGCTCATGGTCGCGTTGGTTTTGGCAGAGTTGCCAGGCAACTTAAACAGCGGTTGGCCGGACGGCATTTCCCACACAACCACACCGGCATAATTGGAAAAGATCTGTTCGGGCTCAATTGGCGGTGTCTTTTGGATTGACTTATTATCTCGGGTGTCAAGGCCGCTTCCTGAAGACAACAGAAATTCCGCATCAGGTGACATGGTGAGGTTGAGAAGCTTGCCAGTGCCATAAAAGCTCGGTGAAGTGCCATCTTGCTTGATGGGCTGTAAATTTTCGCCATTGCCTGAAAAGACATTCCAATTGGCATCGCTGGCAACATACCTTTTGAGATCGGCACTCAATACATGGCCGTAAGTAGAAAAGTTCTCGAAAGATTTTAGAATTTCCCTGCCAAGGTTTTGGACATAAATCACATCATCGAGATCCTGCCAGATAAAAACATCTCGACCTTTCACGAAATAAGCGCTGTAGATATTGGAGTTTTCCGCGATCACTTCTTTGGTGCGGTTTTCAATATCCCAAAGGATCAAGCGGTTATCCTGATGAGAACTCACGGCATATCTGCCGTCCGCCGAAACACTCACCACCATGGGGATTGAAGGTGTTTCTTTAGACGCCAGAGTGTCCGGTTCACCTGGGCGACAACCTGTCAATTGCAAAAGCAGATAGATTGCAATCCAAACGCAGAAACGAATCATCAATACACTCCAAAACCTGTTGAATCGAGCAACAGAGTCATAATCCGGTCCTTGTAGACCTTCTCAAGCAGCAACTCACTCGGGACCTTCATCCCGGAATGATCGAACAACCAACGACTTTGGTTTACCGGGATCAGCTTGCCTTTGTCTCTCATATCCCTGACAAACAAATCCTTATCCATCTCAGGCCCCCCATACCCCATGGCCGGGCGCGGCAGCTTGATTTCATAATCAACGTGGGCCAGCGCCCGGAAGGTTTTCATGGCATCATCGGCGATTTCGCGGGTGATGCGGCGCAGGTAAAGCAGCGGCCCCAGAGCCGGCAGCAGATATTCATGGCGCTTGGGCACCAGGTGATCGGTAAAGAGGCCGTTGGTATCCTGGGCGATCTGCTCGTGCAGGGCTTGCTCGATTTTAGGCAGGTTATCCACAGTCAGGTTGTGCAAATAATGGGCGGGAACGCACCATGGCGCAAACATCATTTGCGTGACCGGCACGCCCGCCTGAGTCGCAACGCGATAAATCCCGCCGACCAAGCCGCTTGCCGCCTCGATCCCCTGATCCGCCGAGCGCTCCTGATGCAGAGAGCCATCATCACGGTAGGGTCCCAGGATATTGTCCTGGTCGGAATAGAGCACCACGATCTTGCGCGCGGCGCGATGGGCGTGGATGAAGTTCCAGTTGCGCAGTACGCTGGTATCCCCGCCTGGGTCGTTGGACAGGGCCGTATCGGGCACAGCGGGTTGCCACATGAAGGCATGGGCGATGCACTCCCGGCGTCCGGGCATCTGACCGAGGAGGTTCATGGCGACCAGCAGCACGCGGTTGCCGAGACTGTGGGCAATGACATTGACCGCGATGCCTTCGGCAACCAGCTGATCGATCAGCCCGGCCAGGGCAAAGCCGGCCTGGTTGGCGTTGGTTTCGGCGGCCATGTAATCGAGTTCGAAGACGTCGCCGGACCAGACCAGGTGGATCATTCGCGTGTATTTTTGATAATCGCTGCGGTCAAACTGTCCGGTGGCGCGGTTGAGGTTGTCCTCCATGTGAAGAAACCAGCTGTGGGCGCCGCCTCCATTGAGGCGTTTCAGGTCGATATCCGCGTACAGGTCGGGATACCGTTCATGCCAGCGGCGGTATTGACCGTCGAGCAGGTTCTGATCGCGGTAAGTGGTGGCATGCGTTTGCCCGTAGGCAAGGCGCACCGGCTTGGTCTGGTTGCGCAGGATGTCGTGATGCCAATCCCTGATTTCGACATTCCGGGCAAAAGTACCATAGGGCACGCTGAAGCCGTGAACGAAGAGGGTCGCGTTGTTGCCGTTCTGTCGGAAATAACGGATCTCATCTTCACTGAGCAGGTCTCGGGCATTGGGATCGGCTGCCGTCGAGCGGTCTTCGCGCACATTGACGACAACCGGCGGGGCAAGCTGTCGGGATTCAAGGTGATACTCGTTCAGAAGGCGCCCGGAGCGCCACAGCAGGTCGGAGCTTGGAGACATGCAGTGAAGAGACATGTTTACTCCTGTGCCTCGAAAAGGATCGCATCGCTTGCGCCGAGCAGCTGCCAGGGCCCGACAACAGCCTCATCAAAGCAGAGTTCACCCTGATGAATCTGCGTGGTCTGGCGCTGCCCGAAGCCATCGACAAGATGGTACTCGCGGCCCTCGGCAAGAGGCCGCCCTTGCCAATCCCTGGGGGTGAAATGGAGTCTTGTCGTCAGATGCAGGCTTGGGGAATTTTCGGAATGAATGTCGCCCACCCTGACATCGAAGAGATAGGTCAGGGGGCTGGGATCAAGGGCATTGGCGTCATGAATCAGATCGTCCTGCACCTGCGCCCCTGAACGACTCCAGGACAGGCGGTAGTGACCGAATCCATCGTCAAGCAGACAGTGCAACGCATCAATCTGCCGAAGCGAACCCTCTGCATCGCGTTCAAAAACGCGAACCTGGGCCGTTTCGCCACCCTGGAAGTTCTTGACTGTGAAGAAAAGATCAATCTCGCCGTCGCGCACGCTGAAGGTCGCTTCGGGTCCGTTGACGGCGAGCTTCTGGCCGCGCTGCATGTCGAAACACAGACGCCCTGCGCTGGTCATCTCCAGATTGCGTCCGGCATCAAGCTGCAGATTTTGCGTGGCTCTGTGCTGGTGATCGGTGTGAGCCTGATGGTGGATCTCGGGGCGCGGCGGCTGAGGCGGGCGCCATTGCGTTTCACGGGGGATCAGGGTGGTTTCGCATTGCAGGGCCAGATCGCCACCGGCAGCCTGCTCTCCAGCGCGCTGACTCATCCGCAGACTCAAGGCGCTGACCAGGTAATCGCCGCTGTACTGGGATGAGAGCCGCGCGGCATCCAGGCATAACACCTGTCCCGCACTTAAGTCTGCCACATCCGCCTGGGCATGCAGTTCAAAGGAGTGCGCTCTCGATTCTTCAGCCGCGATACGCGCCAAATGCTGCGCTTCATCGAGATGATCGGCACCTGCGGCATAGCGGTAATGACGCAAGCGAGCGTTTTTGCCGCCTCCCGCCTGGGCATGCAGCGCCTGGGAGGGCTGCTGTCGGCTTTTTTCCTGCACTTCAAACTGATCGGCCACAAGCCTTCGGCGCACCTGCAGCGCACGGATGCCGCAGCTCTCGGGTTCCATCCCCCCGCCGGGCCGATATTGCAGCGGCGCACCGCAGCGCTCGGGAAGCTGCGCATTATGGTCACTGAAAAAGAGCTGCTCGCCATCGGCATCCGCCTCACTCCAGAAGAAGATCCCTTCCCTGGCCAGCAGGCGGGAGAGAAACTCAAAATCGCTTTCATTGACCTGCAGGCTCCAGGGGCGCACCGGATAATGGCGACTCAAACGCAGGCACAGGCGATCCTCTGCAATGCCGTGCCCCACCAGAACCGTCTCAATGATCTGCGGCACGCTCTGGTGCAGAAAGATGCGTGTATCGTGCTGCAGCCGCAGCCGCGCAAGAGCCGATTCCACGGTGAGTCTGAAGCAGCCACGGCCATCCGGGTGGGGATTTTGCTGTTCGAGGGCGGTGACAATACCGGCGATGGTGCGCGAGCATCCGTCGCCGCCGGTGAGGATGATTCGTGCCGGCAAGTCGAGAAGTTCGGTAGAGTGAAAACCGGGCGGGGCAAGAATATCGAGTATGTAGCGAAAAGGCTGGGATAGCCCCTCTGTACCCGACAGGGACAGAGCAGGCAGTTCAAGACCGCCCACCTCGACCGACAGGCGGGCGGCGTTAAAGATCCGTGACATGCGGTTCCCCCTCCAGGGATCAAACCATTTCAGTAAAAATCAGAGCAATCAGCGCACAAGGCCTCATTAATACCTTTGCAACGCGATAAAATCAAGAATTTTACTTATAAAGAGGGTCGAAATATTCCGTATGAGTAACTTGCAGGATGCCGGTGAGCAAAAAATTCACCATCGAGAACCCCGGCTTTTTCCAGCAGGGCGAACGCCTCTCGGCTCTCCTGGGGAAGACCCAATTTTCTCACACGCACCAGATGCGCCTGCCATGGGCGATCACCTGCATGCGAAAAACCGTCGTCGCCTGCGCCAGGTCGATCAGGTCCACATCCCGGCCGAACCTGGTCGCCATTTCCTGCGCCAGTCTCCAGCGCTGCACGCGACTGGGGGAAGCCTCCGCCAGAAAGGCGATATCAAGATCACTTGCCGGATGCTCCCCTTCTGTACCGAAACTGCCGAACCGATACACCGCCAGCAGACGCGGCACAGCTTCCCGCAGGCACTGGACAATCATGTGGTCCATAACTTTGGCTTTCTCTCCATAAAAGTCGAATGCCAGAATAGATGGTCGTTACCTTCGTAGAACGAAAAGAATCAATCACCTATTTGCTTGTTTGATCTATTGCTGATTTTATTTTAAATTCAGTCAAAAGTAAGAGAACCCGACGCTCGCACCCAACGCCAAGATCAGGGTCTTTTTTGCACAAGAGGACGAAAAGGTAATTTTTGCGACAACGCCTGGCACTCATTGATTCAACACAGGGGAGGAGTTAAACCATGCCGAACACCAATGGTTTCAGCGGCCCGCCCGAAGGTCCCATCGACCTCGAGCGGCTGCTGCCGCAGGCCGTTGCCCGGATTCTCGAAGATGAAGATCCAGAGCTTTTCCGGACCTGGCTGGCCGGTCATCTGCCGGACTTCGCCCTGGGCGAAATGAAAAACGCCCCCGCTGATCTTTTCCGCGCCATGGCCGTACCCGTCAGCTACATGATCTGGAACGCGACTCCGCTGCCGGGCAACAACTTCCGCCCGCGCCCCCTTCCCAAACCCACCCGCAACGATCCCTGTCCCTGCGGATCGGGGCGCAAGTACAAAAAATGCTGCAGCAATGCGCCCCCTTTTCCAGTCCTCGACACCATGGTCATGTGGCCGCTGGTTCTGAGCAACCTGACATCTGATCAGATCGAGCAGGCGGCCCGTCAAGGGATCCTGCCGCTGGAAGCGTTGGTCACCGCAGCGGCAGAAAGTCTGGAAAATGACCGTCCGTTACTTGCTATCGAGCTGCTGCGTCCCCATTTTGAAAAACCTATCAAAAAACCCAGCCCTGTGGACGACTTCGCCCTTCAACTTCTCTGCGATGCCTACGATGAATTCGGCCAGGCCGCCGAGAAACTCGAACTGCTGGCGCGCATCAGCCGGGAAACGACCAAATCCCCCCTGCGGGCCGGAGCCTGGCGACGGCTTACGGCAATCTACCTTGACAACGGTGACCTGGAAGGCGGTCGCGAGACCTTCGCCAACGCTCTGCGCGACGATCCCGGTTCACCGTCCTGCGCCATTCTCGAGATGCAGTTACTGGCCATAGAAGAGCGCTTCGACCAAATCTCAACCCGCGCCGATTTCTGGCTGCGCAAGCTGCAGCGCTCTCAGAACCCGCCGGAAACAATCGAACATATCACCGAAATTCTTCAAGAACTGATCGACAACCCACATTACGCAGCAGTTTTGCTCGACGATCACCACCTCTTTAACGACAACGACCTTGATGACGATGAAGAGCTCGACGAAACCAGCCTGCGTCTGCTCGACTGGGTCGACCTTGCCATCGAACGCCCCTTGCCCAGCTACAGCACAGACGAAAATGCCCTCGACCTGGAAGATAAGGACGAAGTTGCCGGATACCTGGGCAGATTGGGCCTCTCCGGCAAAGAGCTTGATAAGGCGATGAAGCAAATTGAAGAACAGACGGAAGAAGGGCTGGCAAAAGAAGATCCTGAACAACTCGATCCCGAATCAAGCCTCGTTTTTCAACCGCCCCCTGAGATCGAAAAGCTCGAAGCGCAATGGCATGCCGTCAGCCAACTGGACAAACCGTTCGGCATCCAGAATTTCCCCGACCAGCACTGGGAGGGTTGGGAGCCCGAACAGGCCGAGCCGTGGATCGGCTTTCTTGAGCAGCACCCGGAAGCCGCCGACAGTCTCGACATCCTCGACGACCTGGTGACGGCCTTCTTCCTCTATCCGGATATGCCGCAACCGGTCATGAGCCGCGAAGGCATGGTGCCCCTGCTCAGACGCGCTGTCGCCATCATCGAGAAAAATCTCGTCGGCATAAAAGATTCCCGTCTGTTGTGGAACCGCCTCTCCAACCGCCCCGCCCTTCGCAGCCTCAACCGCCTTTATGCCGTGACAAGGTACGGTTTTGAGGATCTGCAAGAAGCAGATCGCCTCGCCGAATTTGTCTTTGAAATCAATCCTCATGACAATCATGGCCTGCGCCGCGAATATATAAACGACTTACTGCGCCGCGGGGAAAATGAGCGTGCCCTCGCCGTTACAGAGATGTTTCCCGATGATGTTTTTGTAGAGACCGTCTATGGAAAACTGCTCGCCCTGTATCGCCTCGGCCGACTTAAAAGCGCCCAACCGCTGGCCGAGGAGGCCATCGACGCTTATCCACTGGTTGCCCCTTATCTGACTCGTGCTCGCATCAAAAAACCGCGAATGTCAGAATCCGGCATCCACATCGGCGGCAAAGACCAGGCCTGGCTTTACCGCGAAGAGATGCGCGAAACCTGGCAGCAGTCCCCCGGGGCGCTCGACTGGCTGAAAAAAATCATGAAGATCAAAGGAGTTCGGCTGCGGGGGTAGGCTAAACACGCCTGATCCCGTCATGCTGCTTGGCAGAATGACGCCCCCAGCCATTGCAGAGTGCCTGGGGAAAGGCTAGTATTGCTTTGTTGCTTAGCTCCGCTTTGTATCACCCCGGAGGCATAGGAAATGGCCCAACTGAAAAAACTCCCCATCGGAATCCAGACCTTCTCCCAGATCCGCGAAGAACAGTATCTGTATTTGGATAAAACGCCCCAGATCAAACAGATGGTGGATGAGGGAAAATACTATTTTCTTTCGCGGCCCAGGAGGTTCGGCAAGAGCGTGCTGGTCAGCACCCTGCAGGCGCTGTTCGAGGGGCGCAGGGAATTGTTCACGGGGCTGTATATCGAAGACAAGTGGGACTGGGGCAAAACATATCCTGTCATAAAAATAAGCTTTGGCGGGGTTGCGCGTGATGCTGACGCGATGCGCCGCATGATTGCAAGTATCATGCAGTCCAACCAGAAGCGCCTCGGAATTCAATGCCGCAATCCTGAATACGGCGGAGTGTGCCTTAAGGAGATGATCGAACAGGCGCATGAAAAATACGGCCGCAAAGTGGTTATTCTTGTCGACGAATACGACAAACTGATTGTCGACAACCTGGATCAGCCGAAAATCGCCAGACAGGGGCGGGAAATTCTTAGGGATTTGTACACCACCATCAAGGACAGCGATGAATATGTCCAGTTTGCCTTTCTAACCGGAGTCAGCAAGTTCAGCAAGGTGTCAGTCTTCAGTGGCTTGAATAACCTTGAAGATATCACTTTGAACCCTACCTTTGCCACTATTTGCGGCTATACCCAGCACGATCTGGAAACCAGTTTTGCCGATCATCTTGACGGAGTGGATATGGACCAGGTGCGTGAGTGGTACAACGGGTATAATTTCCTGGGCGATAAAGTTTATAATCCGTTTGATATTCTGTTGTTTATTAAAAATGGTCAGGTATTCGACAACTATTGGTTCGCCACCGGCACTCCCACCTTCCTGATCAAGTTGATTGAGAAGAACACCTATTTCATTCCCCAGTTAGATCATCTGCGGGTGAGCAAAAGCCTCATTGACAGCTACGACATAGAAAACATGAAACTGGAACCTCTCCTGTTTCAGTCAGGATATTTGAGTATCAAGGAGCAAAGGCAGCTCAGTTACGGCATCGAATACATCCTGGGCTTTCCCAACAAAGAAGTGGCCATCTCCTTTAACGACCATGTCGCCGCCGCTCTGACTGAGGCCAACACGGCGCAGGCCAAGGGGAAGTTATATGACAGCCTTGCACAGGCTGACCTCGACCAGCTTGAACAAACCCTGATGGCGCTGTTTGCCGCCATCCCCCATACCAACTACACCCGCAACACGATAAGCGCCTATGAGGGCTACTACGCCAGCGTCATCTATGCCTACCTTGCCAGCCTCGGACTTCAGCTGATCCCCGAAGATGTCACCAGCACCGGGCGCATCGACCTGACTATCAGGATGGACAACATCACCTATATTTTGGAGTTTAAAGTGGATGGTCCGGGCAACGCCCTGAAGCAGATCAAAGAAAAAGGCTACCACCAGAAATACCAGAGACCGGATACCGACACCTACCTCATCGGAATCGACTTCGACTCCGACAAGCGCAATATCGCAACATTTGAATGGGAGAAGGTGTAGCTTTTCGGTGCCTCCACCCCAACCCTCCCCCGCTGGGAGATGGAGTTTCTTTTAAACGTGCAGCAGAACAAAAGGAGCGAAACAAGGCGGACCTGGCTATGCCTTTTCCCAGGCAAAGCGGGTGATGTTTCGAGTGGTTGAGTCGAAGTCGATTCCAATCAGGATAATCTCTTTGCCGG
>NPID01000498.1_pt1 | contig 31453 bp, 25 predicted proteins | sample 8637491 | NCBI WGS metagenome assembly NPID01 (sample SAMN07420843, study PRJNA396082) | bioreactor metagenome | isolation source: sample BA6 brine-fed electro-methanogenic bioreactor BA | place: Japan: Kochi | collected 2016-06-14 | reverse complement strand
CTATTCAAAATTTCGAGATATGGAAAGGGAAAGAGCGCGATTAACCGGGATGGTGGTTGTTCAGTGATATGGAGTAAATAACTAATCGCTTTTCCTGTAAATGTCAACCGGTATTTTTCAGTTTTAATGTCTTTCCGGCCGGCGGGACAAAACACCGCCGACCGGCAAACAACAGAAAGACTACTTGGAGTCACGCGCAAAGGGATTCATAAGGCCGGGCTTAAGCGCTTTGCGGATGCGATCAAACAGGTCAGCGTAAAGTTTGGGATAATCCTCGCGTCCGATCAGGCCACCCTCGGCTTCTTCCAAGGTGCGTTCAATTCCGTCCACAGTCAGAAACTTCAGAGCGACATTCTGGGTCTTATTGTAGCGCGCCTCGTCAAAGTCGGGATACTGCAGGGTAAAGAAGGTTCTTCCCTGCCCTTCATCCAGGCGCCACAGCACCGTTCCGGAGCGGTCGATGACCAGCGCGGCGGCCAGGATGCTGTTGTAGGGAGCCTCAAGATAGTTCAACCGCGTGCGGTCCCAGCGCTTTTCGGTGACATCGCCTCCATGCAGGACAATCACCAGAAGCGCGTCAACGACATATTCTTCCGTCAGCTTACGCGCCACAGGGCCGGAAAAATCATAAGGCAGGACATCTTCACCGCCCTCTCCAGGCGCCCGCACCAGAAGCCGCCCGGCCAGATCGCGCGGCTTCTGAGTGACTTCGCGTACGTCAAAAAAGCTCCCGGCATCTCGCAGCAGCTCCGCAAGACGCGCCTCGCGCCCCTGGCTATGGCGGCGCAGAAGGTCAACCACTTTCTGGGCCTCGGGGTGACGGATATTGGACTGCTCATCCACCAGAATCGGCAGCACCGCCAGAGTCCGTACCTGCTGCTTGAATTCATCACGGGGGATCTGATAGTTCCCGCCGCCGCAAGCCGCAAGAAAAGCCGATGCCAGGCAAACCGCCAAAACCTCCAGAACACGTTTTTTCATATCTTTTCCTCCCGGTTCATAAAGAACTCGATATTCCAGACACAATCAGACAACCACCTGCCCCGTGGCCGGGGTTTTCCGTACATCAAAATGCTTTGTCGCCCACTCAAGAATCTCCCGCGGCGTCCCCTTTTCACAATGGTACGGCAGATCCTGGCCAAGAAAGCGCAGAACGCGGCACAGCATGGAAGAGGGGTCGGCGCCCTGCTCCACAGATACGGCGCCGTGACGCTTGCTGATTTTCTCCCCGTCCACGCTCAACGCCAAGGGTAAATGAAAATAGTGCGGGACGGAATACCCGAGACACTGCTGCAGATAAATCTGTCGCGCAGTCGAACCCAGCAGATCGGCACCGCGAACCACCTGGGTAACGCCGGCGGCCGCATCATCCACCACGACGGCCAGCTGATAGGCATACACGCCATCAGCCCGCCGCAGCACAAAATCCCCCACCGCATCGGCCAGACGCTGTTCACAACGACCGAATATCCCGTCAATGAAACAGTGTACCTCCTGAGTCGGAACCCTGACCCGCAAAGCACGCGAAACCCGGCCGGGCGCCAGGCCCTTGCGGCAGGTGCCGGGATACACCGGCCCCTCCTCTCCCTGGTGAGGTGCACTGGCCAACACTTCTTTGCGCGAGCATCCGCAATCAAACACCAGCCCCTTCGATCTCAGACTTTCCAGCGCCTGCGCATAGGCGTCTCCCCGGCGACTCTGCCACACCACCGGGCCATCCCATTGAAGACCGAAGGATTCAAGGGTGCGCAGTATGTCGTCGGCCGCACCCGGCACCACCCGCGGAGTGTCTAGATCCTCCATGCGCAGCAACCAACGGCCATTGCGACAACGGGCCAGGCAATAACTGCCGACAGCGGCCACCAGCGACCCGAAATGAAGAGGCCCGGTCGGGCTTGGAGCAAAGCGTCCAACGACCTCAGTGCGAGTTTTTTCCATAAGCATACCCGATTGCGATAGAAATCAACTGCATCTTGCCTCTGCCCTCCCCCCCTGTCAAGGACGCTCGGAACGGTTTAATGGCAAGATACCGGTGATCGGCGGGGACCAATGCTTGACAAAGAATCCTTCTCCGGGTATCCATAACCTAAACGGTTAACAATAGGAGGCTCCTTTGCTGATTACCCGCGCTACGGAATACGCCATTCGCGCCGTTCTCTACCTGGCCAAACAACCGTCCGGCGAAATCGTTCTGAAAAAAGACATCTGCCGCACCCAGGACATCACGCCGGCATTTCTGACCAAGATTCTGCAGCCGCTCATCAGGGCAGGCATCGTCGGTTCTCAACGCGGGGTCGGCGGCGGATTCTACCTGGCGCGGACTCCGGACCGCATCACCCTGCTCGACGTTGTGGAAGCACAGGAGGGCCCGGTTTATCTCAATCAGTGCCTGATGAACGAAAGGGCATGTGACCGCGACATTTTCTGCCCCGTTCACGGTGCCTGGCGCCATATTCGCGGAGAGATGACCCGGGTTCTGGGGGAATACACCTTTGCCCGCCTGGCCCAAATGGAAGAGCAGAACCTGGAACAACTTGCTCCAACTCCCTTCCGAAATACCTGATCCCCGCATCATATAAACTAAGTTTCTGCAGAGACCTCCCAACGACAAAGGCCGCCCGGCAAAGGCGGCCTTTGTCGTTTCCCGTTCTATCTCAGACCAAATTCTACACCATTCAGATAAAGTACTATAAAAATTTATATCAAAATTCTTTTCTTTTTCTATTGACATTAATTTATCACCAATTTACTATTTTTACAGTTTTAATTCTTTACCTAGCCACAGATGTTGCCTCATGGAAACAACACAACGAAGTCGGGCTAAAGCAGTTTCCTGGCGTTTGCTCGCCGTCGTCCTCACTTCGAGCCTGGTTTATGCCTGGACCGGTGAAGGCAGCTTCGCCGCAACGGTGGGACTGGCGGACACGGTGGTTAAGTTTTTCATCTATTTCGGTCACGAGCGCCTGTGAAACAGCATTCCCTATGGGCGTGAGCGCAAAGAGCCCGAATACAGCATTTAAATAAATGAACCCGGATCATCCAGGAATAGACCGGGCTCACCAGGGCGGAGGATTCCCCATGAACAACCCTACGACAGAAACAATATCCGTACCCCGCTTCACTACACTCAATCATCCAGCGGACATTTTGCGCGGCGGCCTTGCCGCGGCAGAAGGACCCGTTGCCCTGGCCTGCTCCTTCAGCGTGGAAGATGTGGTGATTATCGACCTGCTGCAGGAGATCGCTCCCGAAACCAGGATTTTCGCCCTCGACACCGGCAGGCTCAACGAAGAAACCTACGAAACCGCCGAAGCCATCAGTGTCCGCTACGGTGTCACGATCGACTGGTACTTTCCTGAGCGTGAAGCCGTAGAAAAGTTGGAACGGGAAAAGGGGCTGTTCTCATTTCGCAACAGCCTTGAAAACCGCAAAGAGTGCTGCCGCATTCGCAAGGTCGAACCATTGCAGCGTGCCCTGAAAGGACTGGACGGCTGGATTACCGGCATGCGTCGGGGACAAGGCGCGACCCGCGGAGAGATCGAACCGCTGGAGATCGACACCGCGCACGGAGGCATCATCAAGATCAATCCGCTGGCGTTCTGGAGCGCCGAAAAGGTCTGGGCCTACGCCAAGCAGCGTCACATTCCGGTCAACCGCCTGCATCGCCAGGGGTACCCCTCCATCGGCTGTGCCCCCTGCACCCGCGCCATCGAGCCGGGTGAAGATGAACGCGCCGGGCGCTGGTGGTGGGAATCCCCGGAACACAAGGAATGCGGCCTGCACAGCAGGTCCCAATGAAGGAGAACCCCATGCAACTGACTCATCTGCAACAACTTGAAGCCGAAAGCATCCATATCCTGCGCGAGGTCGTGGCGGAGTTTGAAAATCCGGTCATGCTCTACTCCATCGGCAAGGATTCGGCGGTCATGCTGCACCTGGCCCGCAAGGCCTTCTACCCCGCCAAGCCTCCGTTTCCGCTACTGCATGTGGATACCACCTGGAAGTTTCGCGAGATGATCGAATTCCGCGACAGAATGGCGCATGAGTGCGGCTTTGACCTGCTGGTGCATATCAACGAAGAAGGGGTGCGCCAGGGAATCAGCCCCTTTGTACACGGTTCGACCGTGCACACCGACATTATGAAAACGGAAGCCCTCAAGCAGGCTCTCGACAAATACAGGTTTGACGCCGCTTTCGGCGGGGCACGCCGTGATGAAGAGAAGTCGCGGGCCAAGGAGCGCATCTTCTCCTTCCGCACCGAAAGCCACCGCTGGGATCCGAAAAACCAGCGCCCGGAGTTGTGGAACATCTACAACGCCCGCATGCGCAAGGGAGAGAGCATCCGCGCCTTCCCCCTGTCCAACTGGACCGAACTCGACATCTGGCAATACATCTACCTCGAGGAGATTCCCATCGTGCCTCTCTATTTCTCCAAGGAGCGGCCGGTGGTGGAGCGCGACGGCATGTTGATCATGGTCGACGACGACCGGCTGGAGCTGCGGCCGGGCGAGAAAATCGAGCACAGGTCGGTACGTTTTCGCACCCTCGGCTGCTATCCCCTGACCGGCGCGGTGGAATCCACCGCAGCGACCCTGCCGGAAATTATCCAGGAGATGCTGCTGACCCGCACCAGCGAACGCCAGGGGCGGGCCATCGACTACGACCAGTCGGGGTCGATGGAGAAGAAGAAGCAGGAAGGGTATTTTTAAAACGGGACGCGGAACGAGGGGCGCGGGACGAGGAAGAGCTTTAAGATCGAACCGCGTCCCGCATGACTCGTCCCGCGTCCCTTGAAAACGGAGTTTTCACATGGCCCATCAATCCGAACTGATCGCCCGCGACATCCACGCCTACCTCAAACAGCAGGAGGAAAAGGGGATGCTGCGTTTCATCACCTGCGGCAGTGTCGACGACGGCAAAAGCACGCTGATCGGGCGCCTGCTGTGGGATTCGAAGATGATCTTCGAAGACCAGCTGACCGCTCTCGAGGCCGACAGCAAGCGGGTCGGCACCCAGGGGCAGAACATTGACTACGCGCTGCTGCTCGACGGCCTCGAGGCCGAGCGCGAGCAGGGGATCACCATCGATGTCGCCTACCGCTTCTTCTCCACCGACAAGCGCAAGTTCATCGTGGCCGACACGCCGGGACACGAGCAGTACACCCGCAACATGGTCACCGGTGCATCCAACGCCCAGGTGGCGGTGATCCTGGTCGACGCCCGTAAAGGCGTGCTGACCCAGACCCGCCGGCACAGCTATCTGACCTCGCTGGTGGGCATCCGCCATGTGGTGCTGGCCATCAACAAGATGGACCTGGTCGACTACAGAGAACAGCGCTTCAACGAGATCCTGCGGGAGTACCAGGGCTTCGCGGCATCCCTGGGATTTGAAGAGATCCGCCCGATCCCCATCTCCGCTCTCAACGGCGACAACGTTATCGCCGCAAGCCCCGCTACTCCCTGGTACCAGGGGCCGAGCCTGATGGAGTACCTGGAGAATGTGCAGGTCGCCGACAACGCCCAGGGCAACCCGTTCCGCATGCGCGTGCAGTGGGTCAACCGCCCCGATCTCGATTTCCGCGGTTTCTGCGGAACCATCGCCGCAGGCGTCATCCACCCCGGCGATCCCGTCGTGGTGACCTCGTCCGGGCAGAAAAGCCGCGTCGCGCGCATCGTCACCATGGATGGCGACCTTGCGCGCGCCGTAGCCGGACAGGCGGTGACCCTGACCCTGGAAGACGAGATCGATATCAGCCGCGGCGAAACGCTGGCCGCGCCACAGGAGCGGCCCCATTTCGAAGACCATTTCGAAGCCAAGCTGGTCTGGCTGCATGAAGAGGCGCTTGTTCCCGGACGCGACTATCTCCTCAAGGCGGGCGCCTCCCTGTCGCCGGCGCGGATCGAGGAACTCAGGTTCAAAGTCAATGTCAACTCCCTGCAGCAGGAGTCAGGCAACAGCCTCGCCCTGAACGAAATCGGTGTCTGCCGCCTGAGAGCCGCAAAGCCGGTTTCCTTCGACTCCTACCGGGAGAACCGCGCCACCGGCAGCTTCATCCTGATCGACCGGGTGACCAATGCCACCGTCGGTGCCGGCATGATTCATCAGCCCCTGCGCTCGTCACGACAAGGCTGGCCGGAGATCGAAATCAACCGGGAAGCCCGCGCCGCCCTCAAAAACCAGAAGGCAAAGGTGTTATGGTTTGATAATCGCCTTGATCCCCAATTGCCGTCTCTGGTGGAAAAAAGGCTGCACAGCCTCGGCCGGCACAGCATGCCATTAGTTAGCCAGGGCGCGGGAGAAGAGAGTCTCGCCGAGACCGCAAGCCTGCTCTATAATGCCGGACTGATTGTCCTGGTGCAGGGCGGCGAAATCGGCGCGGATCACCTTCGCTCCCGCTTCGCACCCGGCGATTTCACAGAAATCCGAGGTGCCGCGCCAGAGAACGTTTCCGATCACGACAACGTGGTAACGATTGACAATCAGGCAACACCCACGGAACAGGCCGAACACCTGGTCCGGTCGTTGGACCTGTAGGGGCGCAGCATGCTGCGCCCCTACCCGCCGCCACCGGAAAAACAGAAACAAAAACCCGAAAGGATCGCTCCCCATGACCTCAGCCACTCCCCAAAAACCCGCCGTCGATTTTCATAAGCTTCGCCTTGACGGCGTCTACCGCATGAACGATCAGGACGAACTGATGCTGCGCATCAAGGTTCCGGCCGGGGTGCTGTCGGTGGCGCAGGCCGGGCAGGTGGCCGAGCTGGCCGACTCTTTTGCGGGTGGACGTCTTCACCTGACCACTCGTGGCAGTATCGAGCTGCACAGGGTCCAGATTGAAGATCTTCCCTCGATCGGCCGCGGACTTGCGTCGGTAGGACTCACCAGCCGCGGCGCCTGCGGCGGCGCGGTGCGCGGCATCACCTGCAGCACCAGCTTCTCGCCCCATTTTGGCACAACCCAGGCCTTGGCGCGACGTCTGCACCGCCACTTCGCCGGCAACCCTCATTTCGAAGGGCTGCCCAAAAAATTCAAAATCGCGGTGGAAGACGGCTATCAGAACGCCCGCCATCTGATTCAGGATGTCGGGCTGGTTCTGGTCGAAGCGCACCAGGAGGAAAATCTTTACGATGTCTGGGTCGGCGGCGGACTGGGGCGTGAACCGCAGGCGGCGATTCTGTTGGAAGAAAAGGTGACGGAAAAGCGGATCATTCCACTGATCGAAGCGGTGGTGCGCACCTATCGCAAACACACTGCGCCGCCACGCCGCCTCAAATACCTGCTGCGCACCCAGGGGGAAAGCACCTTTCGACGCCTCCTGCAACAGGAGCAAGGCAGCGCATCTGCGACGCTTATCGCGGGCGGCCTCGATGCCGCACCGGCACCCGGCACGAACCTGGAAACCGTAACCGCCCCCATCTTCGCAGGAGACCTCGACACGACCGCTTTCCGCAACCTTGTCGACCTTGCCGCCCTGCATACGGAAGGATTTCTGGCTCTCACCGCCGACCAGAACATCGCCCTTGCTCCCCGAAGCGAAAAAGCCGCACAGGAGCTGAACAAACAGCTGACCGAGGCTGGTTTCAACAAAGCTGCGCCGGAGCAGCGCACCACTTTTCGTGTCTGCGTCGGCAACCACGCCTGCCGCATGGGACTGTGCGCCACCCGCGAAGTGGCACGTCAGGCACTGGCCCGGATGCCCGAAACCGCTCGCGATCTGGACTGGGCCATCTCCGGCTGTCCCAACAGCTGCAGTCAACCGCAGCTGGCCGACTTCGGCATCGTCACCAGCAGCCTCGTCAAGGACGAGAACGGAGTCCGCCAGCCACGCTTCGATCTCTACCGTCGAACGGACAAAAATCTGGGGGAAAAAATCAAAACAGGATTGAGTTTATCAGATTTAATGCTAACCCTTAAACAAGCACTATAATCAAGTTGTCTCACGCTATCCGTTGTGAAATCCACAGACAACGGACTTTCAAAGGAGTTTGCCATGGCTCGCATTTACACCGACAATTCTCTCAGCATCGGCCGCACCCCCCTGGTCCGGCTCAATAAAGTGACTCCCGGCGGCGCCACTGTCCTCGGCAAGATCGAGGGGCGCAATCCGGCCTATTCCGTCAAATGCCGCATCGGCGCCTCCATGATCTGGGACGCCGAACAAAAGGGGCTGCTCGGCCCCGGTAAGCAGATCATCGAGCCCACCAGCGGCAATACCGGCATCGCACTGGCCTTTGTCGCCGCGGCGCGCGGCATCCCGATCACCCTGACCATGCCCGAAACCATGAGCATCGAACGACGCAAGGTGCTGGCGGCTTTCGGCGCCGAGTTGATTCTGACGCCCGGCGCCAAAGGAATGGGGGGCGCCATCGCAGCGGCAGAAGAGCTCGCGGCCTCCGATCCCAACCGCTACGTGCTGCTGCACCAGTTCAAAAACCCCGCCAACCCGGCGATTCATGAACAGACCACCGGGCCGGAAATCTGGGAAGACACCGACGGCGACATCGATGTGCTGGTCTCCGGTGTCGGCACCGGCGGCACCATCACGGGGGCTTCGCGCTACATCAAGAAGACCCGCGGCAAGCAGATCCTGTCCGTGGCGGTGGAACCGACGGAGAGTCCGGTCATTCGCCAGAAACTCGCAGGCGAAGAGATCAAACCCGGCCCCCATAAAATCCAGGGGATCGGTGCCGGGTTTATCCCCGATACCCTGGACCTCTCCCTGGTCGATCGGGTGGAGCAGGTCAGCAACGAGGAGGCGATCGAAATGGCACGACGGCTGGCCAAGGAAGAAGGCCTGCTCTCGGGAATCTCCTGCGGCGCAGCCACGGTTGCCGCAGCCCGCCTCGCCGCTCAGCCTGAATTCGCCGAAAAAACCATTGTCGTAATTCTGCCGGATGCCGGCGAGCGCTACCTTTCCAGCGTTCTTTTTGAGGATATCCAGGCTTAAACTTGACAATTTTAGTTTGACATTGCTTTTTTCATGCTCTACCATGAGCGTAAATTTTAAGCTGCGTTATCATCCAGAGTGGTGGAGGGAAAGGCCCTGTGAAGCCACGGCAACCGGTTCGTTTGTTTCAAACGAGCAACTGGTGCCAATTCCTGCCCTGAATCAAGGGAGAGATGAGGACGGAGCCGGCGCAAGTGCATCGCGGAAAGCCCCCCTTTCCGAACCGGCCCCTTCCCATCTGTGGAAGGGGCTTTTTTTGTACAATGCGGCGGAAAGGAACGCACGATATGAGCACACCCGGTCATTGGAAAACAGCCAGCCGACTGACACAGGTCGGCGTGGGAAAGGATGAGGCCACCGGTGCCATCAGCTATCCCATCTATCCGAGCGCCACCTACCGACATCCGGCAGTGGGGGAAAGCACCGGTTTTGACTACACCCGTTCGGGCAACCCGACCCGCCAGGTGCTGGAAAACGCCCTGGCTGAACTGGAAGGAGGGGCACGCGCCTGCGTCTTCTCATCGGGGATGGCGGCATTAACGACGCTGTTTCTGCACTTCCGCGCCGGAGATCATCTGATCGTGTCACAGGATCTGTACGGTGGAACCTACCGGGTGCTGAGCGAAGTATTCGACAAGCTCGGGCTGCGCGCGTCTTATGTGGATACTACCGACACAGCGGCAGTGATCACAGCGATCAAACCGGACAGCCGCGCACTGCTGGTGGAGACTCCCGGCAATCCACTGCTTGGTGTTGCCGACCTGGCGGCCCTGGGTGAAGCGTGTCGCCAACATGAGCTGCTGTTTGTGGTGGACAACACCTTTTTGACGCCGGTACTGCAGCGCCCCTTTGACTTCGGCGCCGACGTTGTGATCCACTCGGCCACCAAGTATCTGGGCGGCCACAACGATCTGTGCGCCGGGGTGCTGGTGGCCCGGGAAGAGGAGTTGGGAGAGCGGCTTTATTTCCTGCAGAACTCCACCGGCGGCATTCTCCCTCCACAGGACTGCTGGCTGCTGATGCGTTCCCTCAAGACCCTGTCCCTGCGCCTGGAACGCCATTGTGCCAACGCGCTGAAAGTGGCACAGTGGCTGAACGCGCATCCACGGGTCAGCGCCGTATATTACCCGGGTCTTGCGAACCATCCCGGACATGCCCTGTCCCGGCGCCAGACCAGCGGCTTCGGCGGTATGCTTTCATTCCGGGTCGATTCGCAGGCGACGGCCTGCCAGGTGCTGAAACGGCTCAAGCTGATTTCATTCGCGGAGAGCCTCGGTGGGGTCGAATCGCTGATGACGCTGCCGGCGGTCCAGACCCACGGCGACATCCCCGAACCGGAGCGCCGCCGCCTGGGGATCTGCGAAAGCCTGCTGCGTTTGTCGGTGGGCATCGAGGATGCGGGTGATATTATTGCGGATCTGGAACAGGCTTTGGACTGAAGTTGGGCAGATATAGGACATATGGGACTTGTGGGAGCTATGAAAAGCGAGGACACCTATGACAAATAACAAGCTGCGCCCTGCGACGGTTCTTGTGCATCAGGGGCGGGATCGTGATCCGGCGACCGGGGCGGCTAATATTCCGGTCTATCTTTCTTCGACCTATCATCATTTCGAGGGGCGTGCGGGAGAATACGATTATGCCCGCAGCGGCAACCCCAGCCGGGACCAGGTGGAGGAAGCCATCGCCCTGCTGGAGGGGGGCGTACAAGGGTTTGCCTATGCTTCTGGGATGGCGGCCATCGGCGGCGCGCTGTCGCTGCTTAAAAGCGGCGACCATTTGATTGCGCCCGATGACCTGTACGGCGGCACCTACCGCTACCTGACGCTGATTCTGCCGCAACAGGGGGTCGAGACGACCTTCGTCGACATGACCGACCCGCAGCAGGTGGAAGACGCCGTGCGCCCGCAGACGCGTGCCCTGTTTCTGGAGACACCCTCCAACCCGTTGTTCAAGATTACCGATCTGCGCGCCATGGTCGACATCGCGCGGCGTCGCGGTCTTCTGACCCTGCTCGACAACACGTTCATGACGCCGCTGTTGCAGCCGTCCCTGCCGCTGGGAATCAATGTCGCTATCCACAGCGCCACCAAGTTTCTCGGCGGTCACTCAGATCTACTTGCCGGGCTGGTCACCACCGCCGACGAGGACCTGGCCAAACGCCTCAAGCGCCACCACAACGCACTGGGAGCGGCCCTGCCCCCTTTCGACTGCTTTCTGCTGGCGCGCGGCATCAAGACGCTCAAAGTCCGGCTCGAGGCCGCACAGAACGGCGCGCTGCTGTTGTGCGAACGGCTGGCGAACCATCCGGCGGTGGCGCGGGTCTATTTCCCGCAGTTGAATGACCATCCGGAGCGTGACGTTCATTTTTCCCAAGCGACAGGTCCAGGCGCGGTCCTCTCTTTTGAGCTCAAGGATCAGAAACAGGTGCGTCCGCTGCTGAAAACGGTCAAACTGCCGATCATCGCGCCAAGCCTCGGCGGGGTGGAAACCATCCTCACCCACTGCTGGAGCATGTCGCACGCGGCAATCCCGGCGTCTGTGAAAAACGACCTCGGCATCCGCGAAAGCCTGCTGCGCATCTCCGTAGGCATTGAAGATCCTGAAGACCTGTGGGACGACCTGGCGCAGGGTCTTCGCTGAATCTGCATTGACAGCCCGGAATTCTTTCGTTACAGTTTCGACTCACAACCGCATAGCGCAACGTCTTTATCCAGAGTGGTGGAGGGAAAGGCCCTGTGAAACCACAGCAACCGGTTTGCGAACGCCGACAGGCCCGCGCGAACGTCAGGTGCTAACTCCTCCTTGCTGAAGCCTTTTTGAGGCCAAGGCGGGAAAGATGAGGACGGAGCCCGACGATACCCGCACCCTGAGTTCTGAAGGCCCCTTCTCATCTGCAACGAGAGGGGCCTTTTTGCGTGACGGCTGCCGTCACGCCCGATTTGAACCGTTGTCATCCGCAGGGGGTCGAAGCATTGAGCACTTCCGTCGGGCTGGTCACAACCGAATACGTCACTTTTGACACCGAGCTGCGCCTGGAGAGCGGGCGCGTCCTGGGCCCTATCACCCTGGCCTACGAAACCTACGGCCAGCTTAACGCCGAGCGCTCCAACGCCATCCTGGTCTGCCATGCCTGGACCGGTGATGCCCACGCGGCAGGTCGCCATCACCCGGACGACCGCAAGCCCGGCTGGTGGGACGGCATGATCGGGCCCGGCAAGGTGATCGATACCGACCGCTATTTCGTCATCTGTTCCAACACCATCGGCTCGTGCAAGGGCTCCACCGGCCCCACCAGCATCAATCCGCGGACCGGAAAACCCTACCGCCTCAGCTTTCCGGTGCTGATGGTGCGCGACATGGTGCGCGCCCAGCAGCTTCTGCTCGACCATCTGGGAATCGACTCCCTGGTGACCGTCATCGGCGGCAGCATGGGAGCCATGCAGGCGGTGGAATGGGGGATTCACTATCCAGAACGGGTACGCTCCATCATCCCCATCGCCGGCACCGCGCGCACCTCTCCCATGTCCATCGCGCTCAACTCGGTGGCCCGCCAGGCGATCTTCAACGACCCCCTGTGGAAAAAGGGCAACTACCGCACCGAACACCCTCCTACGGATGGGTTGGCGCTGGCGCGCTCCATCGGGCATATCGCCTTTCTCTCCGACACCTCGATGCACCTGAAATTCGGGCGGCGCTTTTCAGCGAGAGACGGCCTGTTCGACTTTTTCGGCCAGTTCGAAGTCGAGCGCTACCTGGAGTACAACGGCCACAACTTCCCCCAGCATTTCGACACCAACAGCTTTCTCTACCTGGCCAAGGCCCTCGATCTGTACGACACCGCCTGGAATTTCGAGTCACTGCAGGAAGCATTCTCCTGCCTGCAATGCCCTTCGCTCTGGTTCGCCTTCACCTCCGACTGGCTCTACCCTCCCTACCAGACCGAGGAAGCAGTCGGGGTGCTGCGATCCCTGGGCAAACATGTCGAATACCATCTGATCGACTCCGACTACGGTCACGACTCCTTCCTGGTGGAGCCGGAGAAGTTCACCCACCTGATCAGCCATTTTATCGACCGTCAGGCGTAAAAAAACCGCCGTGCACCGAACACGGCGGCGATTTCATCATTTTTTTTTCCCGGGGCAGAACAATTCGAGTTGATCCCTTGGCGGCTCTTTCACCTTGAAGGGCCGCGGCTGAAAGCGCGGGCAATCCACCAGCACGATCATGTCGCTCTGCCGACAGCTGCGCACGCAGCGGCGACAGAGCTTGTTCGGGCGCGAATCTACGTCTACCCCCTTTTTCTCGTTTTTACCTTTGTGCATCACAATCCTTCCCGGGCTGAGCCGACCCACTCTCGAATTCCATCCAGCAAGACACCATTTTGGGCAAAATTTGCCGGGTAAGTAAAGGGTGTTCTGCCGCCTCTCCAAATTCCCGAACAACATTGATGAAAGAACAGATAAAAATGATTGCCTACAAAATTAGAAAATGTTAGCGTTAAGAGGTTCATTGATGCATCTCATTTTCCTTTTGCCACAGGATAGTGACAACCATGAAAACCTTTCTCGGACTTCGGGCAAAAATTCTGCTGGCCCTGGTCGGCCTGGCCGTTATCCCCCTCGCTTTTGCTCTGTTGATTGTATCGTCGCGAACCAGCGACCTGATCGATGACAACCTGCGCGGCCGACTGGAAGAAAACTCCCGCCTGGTCCTTGAAATCATGGAGGATACGCGCCGAGAAACCCGCAACTACATCCACGTTCTGCGACGGGACGAAGACCTGATCAATTCCATAAAATATGCCATTGATCCCGACGAACCCCTCAACCTGGGCACGGCCATGGAAGATGCCATTCGCATCTTCAACCTTGACCTTGTTCAGATCGTCAGCCTGGAAGGCAAAGTTCTGAGACGTGAAAACCAGCCGAAGTTCGCAGATCTCCCCCTGTCAAGAATCGGGGAAGAATGCATGATTCATCAGTTGATCGCCCCGGAAGGTGAAAGACCGGCGGAAGTCAGCGGGATCACGACGTTTGAAGGGATGTCGGCAATTATTGCAGCGGCACCGATCACCTTCCACAAGGAACCTCTGGCCTACCTGGTCGGCGTAATTTTTCTGGACGACAGTTATGCTGCACGTCTCAGCAACCTCAGCGGAGCAGAAATTTCGTTCAACTGCCAGGACGGGGCAACAACGGCTTCGCTTGACGCCTTAAAAGATCTCGACGTTACCTCCAGGGCCGACCGCGAAATCTGGGAACTTGAGGTCGGCAAGTCTTCCTATCTCGCCCAGAGGATTGTACTCACCCCCGGGCAATGCATGGTCATTGCCCTTGATCGCTCCAGCATGCTGGCATCTCAAAAGGAGATGGAACAGCTGGTGCTGGTTACACTGGCCGGTGTCGGTGTGCTGGCGGTACTGATCGGCGTTTTCATCTCACGCGGCATCGTCCGTCCCCTGGGTGAAGTGGTCGGCAACCTGCGAGAGATTGCTGAAGGAGAGGCGGATCTAACCCATACCCTTAAAGTCCGCTCCAGCGACGAAGTGGGCGCGCTGGCGGAAAACTTCAACCGCTTCCTTGCCCGCCTGCGGGAAACGGTGCGCCACACCCTTGAGGTGCGCAACGAGCTGGCCCAGGCCACCGAGCAGATCCGGCTGTCATCCCACGCCGTCAGCGAGGGGGCTGAGCGTCAGTCCCGCTCACTGCAGGAATCGCACAGCGCCCTGCAGGATATCGACGGCATCATCAGCGGCGTCGCCGAAAACGTTGCCACTCTTCTGCTGGCCGCCGAAGAAAGCTCCTCGGCCACGTTGCAGGTCGGTTCAACGACCGAAGAAATCGCCGAGCAGATGGAGATCATGTTCGCCAAGGTGGAAGAGATCATCACCTCCCTCGGTGAAATGTCGAGTTCCAGCCAGCAGATCGCCGACAGCGTCACCGCCCTGTCGAGTTCCACCCAAGAAACCGCCGCCTCGGTGACCGAATTCGACGCTGCCATCAAAGAGATTGAACAGAGCGCTGAACGCACCAACCGCCTGTCCGACGAGGCTGTACGCGAAACCGAACGGGGTCAGAAAGCGGTGGAAGACAGCATCTCCGGCATCCAGGCGTTGTGTGAAACTGTGGAACAGGCCACCACCACCATTCAGGAACTGGGCCGCCAGTCCAGCGCCATCGGCAAAATCCTCACGGTCATCGACGAGGTCGCCGACCAGACCAGCTTGCTGGCTCTCAACGCCGCCATAATCGCCGCGCAGGCTGGTGAGCACGGACGCGGCTTCGCCGTGGTAGCCGACGAAATCGGCGAGTTGGCCGAGCGCACCGCCGTTTCGACCCGCGATATTGCCGAGATCATCAACCACCTGCAGAAAGGCACCCGCGAAGCGGTGGACACCATGACCCAAGGCAACGAGAAGGTGCGCCAGGAGGCTGAAAAAGCCTGCATTGCCGGTGAAGCCCTTGAGACCATCCGCGTGAGCACCCTCAAATCCTCGGAAGAGGTGCGCGGCATCGTGCGTGCCACCCAGGAACAGGCGCGCGGCAGCCAGCAGATCACCCGCGCGGTCAACAGCAACACCGACACCCTGATGCAGATCGCCTCCGCCATCAAGCAGCATAGCCAGGGGATCCGCCATCTCAACGCTGCGTCAGAAGAGATGCGCGAAATTACCGCGCGCGTCAAGGTCAGCACCGGTGAACAGACCAGTGGCAGCCGCCAGATTTCCCAGAACATGGAAAAGATCCGCGAGATGATTGAAAACATCAACGGCGCCACCCACGAGCAGAGCGTCCGCAGCCACCAGGTGGTCACCGCCGTCTCCAACGTGCGTGAAATCGCCGAAAGCAATGTCGCACGCACACAGGAATTCGACCGGGTAATTGAAGCCCTGCTGCGCCATTCGCAGACCCTCAAGGATGAAATCGGCGCCTTCAAGGTCGAGTAGCCATGTCTGCCGGATTCAGTGTCAGAGTGCTGGGGTCGGGCACCAGCACCGGGGTCCCCACCCTGGGATGCGAATGCCCGGTTTGCACCTCGGACTCGCCGCGCAACCACCGCACCCGCTGCAGCATCCTGCTGCAGCACCGCGGACGCCACATCCTCATTGACACCGCCACGGACCTGCGCCAACAGGCTCTGCGCGAGGGGATCGGCCACATCGAAGCGGTTCTTTACACCCACTCGCACGCCGACCACGTCAACGGCATCGACGACCTGCGCGCCTTCAGCATGAAAAACGGCGGCGCCATTCCCATCCACGGCAGCACGGTCACCATCGACTCCATCCGGCGCGCTTTCCGCTATATCTTCGACGATGCGGTCGCATCGGGCTATCGTCCCAATCTTGAAACCCACATCATCGACGGTCCCCTCAACCTGTTCGGCCTCAGGATCCAGCCGGTGCCGCTGCTGCACGGTCACAACCTCTGCCTCGGCTATCGCATCGGCCCGTTCGCCTACCTGACCGACTGTCATGCCATTCCCGATGGTTCCAAACGCCTGCTCCAGCACCTGGACACGGTCATCATCGACGGCCTGCGCTTTCGTCCCCACACCACGCACTTCAATATTCCGGCCGCCATCGAGGCCATGCGTGAGCTGGGCGTGCGACGCATCATCCTCACCCATTTGAATCACGACGTCGACCATGAGCGCCACTCCCGGGAACTTCCCCCTGACGCAGAACTGGCCTATGACGGGATGCGGCTGGAGTTTGGCGAGGAATAAATCTGCGAAACGGAAGCCCGCACCAGGCTCATGACGGGTGATGAAAGAAGGATCTTGCTGGATGATCGAGGTGCGATATACTGATCTCCAATACGATGAAATCATTTCTCTTTTCACTCGGGCGGCCCCATGAAACCACCAGCGCTCAAATCCATTCGCAATATCGGGATCATCTCCCACATCGACGCCGGCAAGACCACCGTCTCCGAGCGCATCCTGTTCTATACCGGCGAGACCCACCGCATCGGTGAAGTCCACGACGGCAACACCGTCATGGACTGGATGGCCCAGGAGCAGGAACGCGGCATTACAATCACCGCCACCAGCACCGCCTGCCGCTGGCGCGACCACTGGATCAATCTCATCGATACGCCGGGACACATCGATTTCACCATCGAGGTGGAGCGCTCCCTGCGCGTACTCGATGGGGCGGTTGCCATATTCAGCGCGGTCGAAGGCGTCCAACCGCAGAGTGAGTCGGTCTGGCGTCAGGCCGGCCACTACCGGGTGCCGCGCATCTGCCTGATCAACAAGCTCGACCGCATTGGAGCCGATATCGAGAACACCCTCCAGCAGATCCGCGCCCGCCTGTCGGCGCGCCCCGTGCTGCTGCAGCTGCCGCTCGGGGTTGAGCACGAATTCAGCGGCCTGATCGATCTGCTGGAGGAGGAAATCATCCTGTTCAGCGAGGATGATCTGGGAGGCACGGTGGAGCGCCACCCTCTGCCGGAGGAGGAGCAGGAGCGGGTCCGCGCCGCACGCGAACGGGTGGTGGAAGCCGCCGCCGATTTCGACGATGACATCATGACCGATTTTCTTGAAGGAAATCCCGTGACAGCCGATCGCCTGCGGGTCGCTTTGCGCCGCGGCACCATCGCCTGCGGCATTTTTCCGGTTTTTCTCGGCTCGGCCCTGCGCAACAAGGGGGTTCAGCCGCTGCTGGACGGCGTGATCGACTTTCTCCCCTCACCCAAAGAAGCTCCACCCATTGAAGCGCGCGATCCCCGGGACGGCACCCTCATCGAACTGCCCTGCGATCCCGAGGGACCCTTGTGCGCCCTGGCTTTCAAGGTACTCTCCGACGAAGGACGCAAACTGACCTACCTGCGCATGTACTCCGGTCGCTTAACCGCCGGCGAAACCCTTTACAACAGCACCCGCGAAGGCGAAGACCGCGTGGCGCGGCTGTTTCTGATGCACGCCCACAAGCGTGAACGCATCGAGCAGTCCCGCGCCGGCGACATTGTGGCAGCCACCGGCCTCAAAGATGTCCTCACCGGAGATGCCCTGTGCCGCCCGGATCGTCCTCTGCGCATCGCCGGGCTGAGCTGCCCCGAACCGATGGTCTCCATCGCCGTCGAGCCGCGCGCGCTCGAAGACCGCGAGAAGCTGCCGGGAGCTCTCGAAAAGCTGCAGTGGGAAGACCCCACCCTGCGGGTCCGGGAAGACGCCGAAACGGGGCAGACCATCCTCACCGGCATGGGCGAACTGCACCTTGAGGTTGTCGTAGAGCGGCTGGCCCGTGATTTTCACACCCAGGTCCAGACCGGCCGCCCCCAGGTGGTTTACCGCGAAGCCCTGACCCGTCCGCGCGAACATCATGAAGTCTTTGAACGGGAGATCGAAGGACGCCTGCATCACGGTGAACTGACCCTGCAACTCGAACCGCTGACGCGCAATTCCGGACTGAAAATCGAACTTGCGCCGGCTATTGACATCCCCGAAGAATGGCACATTCTGCTGGAAGAAAGCCTGCGACAGGCAGCCCAGGGGGGAGTGCGGGCCGGCTATCCCCTCACAGATCTCTGCATCCGCGTGACCGAAGTTCAGATAAAGCAGGGCGTCACCACCGAAATCGGCCTGCGTGCGGCGGCCCAGCGCGGCTTCTCCCTGGCCGCCCGCGAGGCGCAACCAACCCTGCTCGAGCCGGTCATGGCGCTGGAACTGACCATCCCCTCCGAAAGCACCGGCCGGGTCATGGGCAGCCTGCAGCAGAAGCGCGGCCAGGTCGAAGGGATGACCTCCCGCGGGGAAATCGATGTCATTCGCGCCAGGGTCGCCCTTGAGGAAATGTTCGGCTACATGACGGAACTGCGCGGCGCAACCAAGGGACGCGGCACCTACACCATGGAATTTTCCCATTTCGACCAGGCACCGCCGGAGACCCTGAAACGTTTCGGCTTCACAGCATAAGCATATTGGCATTGACAGGATTTTGGGCAGATTCTACTTTTAACGAGATATCCCCTCCCCAGCGGGGAGGGCCAGGGTGGGGGATGTTGGAGCAGCAGCCCAGGTCTTTGCTTCCCGGCCTCCCCCCTCCCGACCTCCCCCCGCTGGGGAGGAGGAATCATCTAAATCAGGAGATATTACTGTGAAAATGCGTTGGATGATCTTTTTCGGCTTGGCGACCTGCATTACGCTTGTTACTTCCGCCACCGCTGCTGAGCAGGGTGTTTATTTCGGCGCCAATACAGGCGCAGTTTTTCTCGAGGATTCCTCGGTTTCGGCACCGGTCGGATCATCCTTCGACATCGAATACGACCCCGGCATGAGCTACGGCGTCGTACTCGGCTATGACGCCGGGACTTATTTCAGCAAGAGCGGCACCACCTCCGGACGGCTGGAAATTGAATATACCCGGCGCAGCACCGACGCCGACGAAGTGGAAGAGAATGGCGCCTTCCGACCGGTCGGCGGGGAGGCAACTGTTGACAGCCTGATGATCAACAGCTGGGTTGATTTCAGGACCAGAAGCCCGTTTCGCCCGTACATGGGTATCGGTGTGGGAGCCGCACGCCTGACCCTGGACGATGCCGGCTTCAGCGATGACGACGACACCCGCTTCGCCTACCAGGCGGGCGCCGGCATCGGCCTGCCCATTGGCGACCATTTTACGATTTCAGTCGGTTATCGCTACTTCGGCATGCTCGACGCGACACTGCGCGCAAAAACCCTGGATGCCGAAACCGATACCGTACAGGAGCGTGAATACGATATCGAATACAGCAGCCACAATCTCGACGTCGGTTTCCGCTTCCGCTTTTAAGCAACTGAATTCGCAATACCGAATTTGGAGGAGACGCCATGCTGCTTTTTCTGGTCCGCCATGCCAAAGCGGTCGAACGCGCCTTCGACATCCCGGAAAACAATCGTTTTTTGACTCCCGACGGCCGCGAACGTTTCCGGGAAGCCGCTCAGAAACTGCGTAAAAAGGGGATGGAGACCGAGATCATCGTCACCAGCCCGCTGGTACGTGCGGTACAGACCGCGGAAATTCTCGCCGAAGGTCTTTCTTTCCGCGGCCAGCTGCCGGTGGATGAAACCCTGGCGCCGGGCTTTGACCTGGACGGCCTGAATCGGCTGCTGTCACGGCACCCCGGCGTGAAATCCATGGCCTGCGTCGGCCACGAGCCTGATCTAAGCGAACTGGGCAACCAGCTTCTACAGACGCCCGGTGCCGTCATCCTTAGAAAAGGTGCCGTGCTCGCGCTCGAATGGAACCGCGACGCGCCAAACGAAAAGGCGAATTTTCTCTGGCTTCACTCCCGCGGCGTGTTTCACACCGACCCCCAGCGGCTCAAGGACCTTTAACCCGGATCAACCATACCCCCTCTCCCCTTCTGCTGAGGAAAGCTTTCGCCCCCTCCGGCGAACCACTTTCACACAATCATCATCTGGAGATAATGCTGCCGTAACATTACGGCAGCAGACTCCACTCCGAAAAATCAACATCGAATTTTCGGAGGTTCCCATCATGTCCGCCATCCACAGATCGTTGCCATCACGACCGGCTCTTCACAACAACTGTCCTTTTTACTGCGTCGATAAGAGCGCCTGTGACGCTGCTTTTTCCAGCACACGGCTGGACCCGACCCGCAGCGCCCATCGCTGCTTTTCCGAAGACCACGAAGACTGCCCCCTTTTCCTCTCCAAAATTCTGCGCCACAGCCAGCCGCTGTTCGGGCGCGACCCCTGGCCCGCCCACCAGAAATAACAATATCAAACAGAAATAAAACATCTATTTCACTGAACGAAAACATTTCACCTTTTGAATAGCCAGCGCCTTCCCGGTGATTAGACCGGGCCATTATCAACTTAATGCAGGAGGAACAGAATGAAGATGCACCTTTCCCACAATCTCAAATCCTGTATGGTAAGAGCCGACCGTGGGCACTCCAATGGCCCGCGCCGCACGCAGCGCGGCAAAACCGAGGGGGCCTTCGGTGGCGATATGAACAATATCCGGGCAGAACCCTTCTATCGTTCTGCGCACATTGGCAGTGCGCGCAACAGGCAGTAGCACCTCTTTGTAAAACGGCAGCTTAAAGGCACTCCATTCGCTTTTCTCGACCGACGGCGGTACAGAACCCACAGCATCATAGCGCGGGATTATAAGCTGCACCCGATCCCCCCGTGATGCCAGATGCCGCACCAGACGGTCCAGAGTGCGTGAAACTCCGTTGACCTGAGGGATGAAGGTTTCTGAGACGAGGGTCAGACGCAAGGATTTCATACCAACATTCACTCCCCCTGGTTTCCCTTTTCGTGATCGCCCTGTGGAAACAGCACCTCAAAACAACTGCCCGCTCCCGATCGACTGTGCAATATGACGCGACCGCCGAGGGATTCGACCAGCGTTCGCACGACATACAGGCCAAGCCCCGCGCCGACACGCGCACTGGCGTCCTTTTCACCGCGGACAAATTTTTCAAACACCGCATTCTGACGATCAGGGCTGATGCCGGGCCCGCGATCGAGGACACTGAATCCCGAAAGGCCCTGCAACCGGTCGGAACGATAAGCAATTGTGACCCTTCCGCCTTCACCGCCGTACTTGATGGCATTATCGACCAGATTGCACAACACCACCTTGAGAGCTGCGCGGTTTGCGATTAAAAGCGGTGACTGCTGCCACCCCCGCAGCTCCAGCTTCACCCCCTTGTCTGTTGCAAAGGGGGCAAAAAGTGCCACCACCTCCCGCACCAGTTCATCGAGCAGCAGAGGTTCGGCCTTCAGGGCCAGGCGACCGTTCTCAATATGGCGCACCAGGTGGAACTCGTCCGCGATCAGGCTCAGGTAATTGGAGCTGCGATGGATCGCCCGGACATAATCGTGAGCCGGCTTGCCTGACGGAGAACTGTCTCCCCGGATCAGCAGATTGGAAAATCCGCCAATCACCAGCAGGTGATTGCGCAGCTCGTGAAACAGAAGGCTCTGGATATCGCCACGCAGGCGATCGCGCTCCCGTAGCTCACCAACCTCTTTCCGCTTTGCCTCATCCCGACGGCGCCTTGCCGTCAGGTTTCGGATATGCGCCACCACCTCCCGCAGTGCATAAGGTTTGGTGACGTAGGCATCGGCTCCCAGCTCAAGGCCGCGCACCCGCTGCTCCACCGCGTCGAGAGCCGTCAGCATGATCACCGGCGTGGTGGCCGTACTTTCATCGGGTACGCTGCGCAGCAGGCGGCAGACTTCCCAGCCGTCCAGCTCCGGCAGCATGATATCCAGCAGCACCAGGTCCGGGCGTTCTCGCTCAATCAAGCGGCAGGCACTGAAGCCGTCGGCGCAGCTCAATGTCTCGAAACCAGCCTGCCGCAGAGAATATTCCAGCATCTCGGCAAGATCCGGCTCATCCTCAACGATAAGAATGCGAACCGTGTTTTTGTCGGAACAGTTCTTGCGCTGCGAAATGTCCTGAAGGCTCATGGAGTCTTAACCTGGAAGAGATCATTAGAACAATAGACGTTCTGTGGTGAACCCTTTTTTACCGGCTGTTTATTTGGCGGGTGTTGGCGGGAGCTTAGGGTTTGATGAGGAAAAAATTAAACTTTTTTATTTTTTGTCGCATTAAAACTTTCTTTTCTTTAAACCTGTGGCTTGAATAAGCCTGCACCCTTGACCGTTCTTCTTGGTAAAACTGACCTTTTCTCTGCGTTGTCTTTTATGAACTTCTGGTTGATATTGAGTGTCATAATAGTCGCTTCATGTATCGGTATCTTTTTTTTCTACCGGGCAAGAGAGGCTTCTTTTGCAAAAAGTCTGGAAGTAAGACTGACTGCTGCGAAAAGTTCCCACGACGCTGACTTTTGCTCCCTCTCCACCACCCTGCCACCACCCGTCTCCCGCTATTTCCGCCATGTCCTCGGCGAGGATCAGAGGCTGATCCAGCCCGTGGAAATTCTACAGAGCGGAGAGCTGCGTGCCGGCACCGAAGGTCATGTCGGAGTGCGGGATCTGGTCGATCACCTCGACACCCTGAGCAACATTCGCCGATTGGCCGAACAGGCGGATAAAGCGGCCCGCTATTTGACAATCCTGAGCGATTATCTGGCAATGGATCCGATTCCTGAACAGGACGTGAGGAGTGAGGAGTGAGGTGGGGCAGGGGCTCAGACTTGGGTGAGCCAGCGGCTGCTGAACTCGTCCACCGCGACCGGTTTGCTGAACAGGTAGCCCTGCATCTCATGGCAGCCGTTGTCACGCAGAAAACCGTAATGCTCTTCCTTTTCCACCCCTTCGGCCAGCACCCGCAGCCCGAGGCTGTGGGCCATGGCGATGATGGTGCGGCAGATAGAGGCGTCCTGCGGGTTCCGGTCGGACTGCATGACGAAGCTCTTGTCGATCTTGATGGTATTGAGGGGGAATTTCTGTAGATAGCCCAGGGATGAATACCCGGTGCCGAAATCATCGATGGCGACATGACACCCCATCTCTTTGAGGCGGTTGAGAGCGCTGATCGCTTTTTCGGTGTTCCACAGAATCAGGGTTTCGGTGATCTCGAAGGTCAATTGCGTCGGGTCGATGCCGTATTCGCGCACCCCCTGCTCGATCACGGCAACGCAATCGGAAGAATGGAACTGGCGGGGCGAAAGGTTTATGGACATGCGGAAATTGCGGACCCCGGCCTTGTTCCACTGGGCCAACTGCCGGCAGGCTTCCAGGATAATCCAGTCGCCGAGAGGGCAGATCAGATTGGTCTCTTCGGCCAGCTGAATGAATTTGTCCGGGAAAAGCAACCCCTGGGTGGGATGGCGCCAGCGCACCAGGGCCTCGGCACCGATGACGCGGCGGGTGGCGACATCAAGCTGCGGCTGGTAGAACAGCTCGAACTGCTCCCGCTCAATAGCCTTGCGCAAATCGCCCTGCAGCAGCAGGCTTTCGGAGGCCTGTCGGTTCAGGCTGGGGGAATACATGGCAAATCCGCCTGGCCCCTGCTCTTTGCTGCGCGCCAGCGCAGCCTCGGCATTTTTGAGCAGGGCATCCACCGAAGTACCGTCGGAAGGAAACAGGGTCAGCCCCATACTGGCGGACAGAAAGATCTCGCGCTGCTCAATTCGAAACGGCGCAATGAAAGCGTTGCTGATTTTGTGCGTGACACTCAGCAGATCATCTTCAGTGCGCAGGCGTGGCAGCGCCAGCAGGAAGCTGTCGCCCCAGAAGCGGGCGATGGTATCCTCCTCGCGCAGGGTGCGGCGCAGGCGATCGGCCACCATGCGCAGAACCTGATCGCCGAACCCATGGGCAAAGGCATTGTTGATACGCTGAAAATGGTCGATATCGACCACCACCACACCAAGCTTTTCACCGGCTCGGTGAGCGGCTGATATCCCCTGGCGCACACGGTCATAGAAAAGTGCCTGGTTCGGCAACCCCGTCAAGACATCGAAGTAAGTCAGAGTGTGAATCTTCTCGTCGGCGTTCTTGCGGGCGGTGATATCCTCAGCCACCTTGAGGTAGTGGGTCACATGACCGCGCTCGTTGCGCACCGGTGAGATCATGGCATGTTCCCAATAGACATCGCCGGACTTGCGACGGTTGGCAAACTCGCCCCGCCATTCCTGCCCGCTGGAAATATCGTTCCACATCTCGCGATGGAATTCCTCAGGATGCACATCCGACTTCAGCAAAGTGGGCGACTGCCCCTGCACTTCCTCGGCGCGGTATCCGGTCACCTCGCAGAACGTAGGATTGACATATTCGATCAACCCCTCGGCGTCGGTGATCATGACGATGCTGGGGCTCTGCTCAATGGCGCGCAGCAGCTTGCGCAACTGTTCTTCGGATTTTTTGCGCTCGGTAATCTCGCGCGCCACCCACACCACCAGGGGGGGACGGTCGCGGAAATTGACCGGCGCAGTGCGCCCTTCGAACCAGCGATCGCCCTGGGTGTCAAAAAGCGAATATTCCACCACCTGGCTGATCCCGCTGGCCAACGTCTCCTGAATGGCCCCCTGAAACAGCAGGGCATTGCGCGCCCCGAACACATCGCGCACATGGCGCCCCATGAGAGATCCCGACCAGGGTGCATCAGAGCCGTCCTCCCCGGAAAGGGTTTCGACAATGCGTCCCTCCTCGTCGAGCACTAACACCATATCGGGCAGGGCGGCGGCAAAAGCGCGCAGATGTTCCTGGCGCTCTTCCAGCATCTCTTCCGTCTCCTGCAAACGGCGCGAAACGGAAATCCGGTCCAGGGTCTGACGTACGACGGAGGGAAGCAGGGTGAGAAAGGCCTCGTCTTTGACCAGGTAGTCAAAGGCCCCGAGTTTCATCATATCCACCGCAACGCGCTCGTCGCCGTTGCCGGTAATAATGACGAAGGGAACAAAACGGCCGTCGGCCTGCAGCGTCTCGATAACGGCGCGGCCGCTCATGTCCGGCAGGGTATAATCGAGCAGCATCAGTGACGGATCGTGTTCACGCAGCCAGGCAAGGGCATCGGAACCGCTGCCGACAAGGGCCAGGGTGAATCCCGCCTTCTCCAGGATGCGCGTCACGATACGAGCAAACCCCTGCGCATCCTCAACCAGCAGGATCACCTCTTCACGAGGCTCAATGCCATGACGAACGCACGAATTTTCACTCATATCTGCCCTCTTCCGGGAAATGGGCCGACCGGCACAGGTGCACAAATCAAATCACAATGGATGATTATTTTAAGCATTTAATCAAGAAACATCAACAGTAAAATAAAAAATACCTTTATTATTCTTTCACTCTATTTTCACCCTGGCCTTCAGACACCACTTTCTGCGCCAACGGCCGGAACAACGACGGATAGAGGATACTGGCCAGCAATGCGGTCAGCACCAGCGGACCGGTCATCTCGGGCTGCAGCACACCGATGCGCTCGCCCATGGTGCCCGCTACCACGATCATGGTCAGAGGTGCCGACAGCAGGATCGCCATAGCCGTAGCCTCGCGCATTGTCAACCCCAGCGGGCGGGCCACCAGCAGTGGCGAGAGGTTGCTGATCAGGACCGCCAGAGTCAAAAAGGCGGCCAGCAGTACCGTATCCAGAGAGGTCAGCACATCCAGCGTCAGGTCAGAGCCGACACCGATAAAAAAGAATGGAATCAGAAACCCGAAGCCGATGGCATTGACCTTCTCTTCAAAACGACCTTTGTTGCGAAAAACAAAAGTAAAAACCACCCCCATGAGAAAGGATCCAAGAATGGCTTCGGCCCCGGCCAGAATGGCCAACAGCCCCCCGGCGAAGGCAACGGTAACAACAATACGGACCCCCTCCTCAACCGGATCTTCGCTCTCCATCACCTTCTGCACCCGCACCGGGTACCACCAGGCCAGCAGGCGCATCGCCTTGAGCACCACCACGGCCAGGGCAAACACCAGGGTCAGTTTCAGAAGCTCGGTCGCGGCCAGCCAGGTCATGCCGTGCTTGTGGTAGGCGTCGATCAGGGCCAACATCATGATGGAGAGCAGTTCGCCGGTCAGCACCACCCCCATGATATTCTGGCCCAGCGGCGTCTTCATCAGCCCGGTTTCTTTCAATACCGGCACCACAATACCCGCAGAGATCATCGCCACCGCCACGCCGAGGAAAAAAGGCAGCCCCAGGGCGACAAACAGCAGGGGCGTGAGCGTAAAGGAGATCACCGACACCAGCACATACCAGCCGGCACAGCCGCCGCGCCGCAGACTGCGCAGGTCAAGCTCCATGCCGGCGATGAACATGAGGTAGACCAGCCCCAGTTCCCGAAACAGCGGGAACCAGTTGGGGCGCTCATCAAGGATGAAATTGAACAGCAGCAGGCCGTAGACGATTTCGAGCGCCGCCGAGGGCACCCGCAAGCGCCGTGCGATAAAGGGTACGATCGCCGCGCCGAGCACAATCAGGAAAATAGGCAGATAATGATGGACCATGATTTATCGCCCCGCTAGATCAACTCGCCCGGCGGCGGGACGATCATGACGGACACTGGTGTTTTGCGCACGATATTCCAGGCCACGTCGGGATTGAACAGGGAGCGGATGAAACCGCGATCGCTCCAGGCGGTCAGGTCGCTGACCACCAGGGAGTAATCCCTTGCGCGTTCACAGAACGAGCGAATCGGATTGCCGCTGAGTTCAGTGGCATGAATTGTGGCCTTGTAGATGTAGCTCAGGTCGGAGACGGTTTTCTTCATGATCGTGAAAGCATCCTGCTCTTCATCCGTGGCGATGTAATCGGAAGGTTTGACCAGCAGCGCTTCGATTTCGTAGTTGATCGCCGAAGACATCTCCAGTGCCGTTTCCAGCACATGCTGCACATTTTCCGGATCGGTGCAGGGCACGGCGACTTTCTCCCAGGGGTGACTGCCGCCGGCCAGCACCAGGGGGCAGCGCACCCGATGGGCCAGATCCTGCAAATAACTTTTTTTCTGGGAGCGGGCGAACATCGACCCGAGAGAATCGACCAGGCGCGGGCGGGACAGAACCGTCATGCCGATGCGCAGGTCGGGTTCCTGGGAGAGAGAATCCAGGGCGGCCGCAACCGATTTTTTAGCGGTGAGCGTCGTAAATTCAGCTGATCGCAGGCCGGCTTCCTCGATCTGCCGCCGTACGGCCTCGTCGTAACCGTTATTTTTTTCGGGGTGCAGCACCCGCATCCGTTCAAAGGGAAAAACACTGTGGATGTAACCCAGTTCGGAGAAGAAATCTTCGGTCTCATCCCCTTCCAGCAGCACCAGCAGGGTGTCGCCGTATTCCAGCGGAAAATGCTGAAACCGGAAGGTCAGGATCTCGGCCACGGTCTGCAGCACGCGCGGATCGCCCAGAATGATCAGGCGGTCCTTGGGTTTGAGGATGGTATCGCCGCGCGGGATGACGATATTGTTATCGCGGTAGATGATGCCGACCCGCCAGTTATGGGGGTTGATGGAAGAGAGCCGCTTGTGGGCGACGCGGGAGTTGGGGTGGACCTCGACTTCGAGAATTTCGTTTTTGCCCAGGCCGATCCCCTGCACCGCCTTGGTCTTGTGCTCCAGGCGGTTGCGCAGCCCCAGGGCACTGAGGTTGAAGATGCCCTCGACCTCGACCTCCAGGTTTTCGAGAGCTTCGATCCCCTTTTTGGTGATGCCGACTGCAACGATACGCGCCACCGTGAAATTTTCGCGCAGCACCCGCGCCACTTCCAGGTTGACCCTTTCCGAAGTGGTGGTGATGATCACCGTGTCCCCTTCGCTGATTCCCGCCTCTTCGAGCACCAGGCGGCTGGTGGCATCCCCTTCAACCACCCTGACGGCATCGCCACGCAGCGACTTGACCATCTCCAGCGTGTGGGCATTGTTGTCGATGCAGGTCAGAGGAAAGTCCCTGGACAACATCCTGATCAGCTGAAGGCCGATGTTGCCGACTCCGATAATGAAAAAACGACTAGGATTCAAAAGCCCCATCCTTCATCATGACAGGAGACTGCAGGCGACAGCCTCCTGGATTTAAGTTATGGCAGAATTGACACCATACAGTAAAAGTAGAACCTTGACTATCCTATAACCTCTCTACCCTCCCATGAAGAACAGAGGAAAAACGGATTGTTGCGTGAAAAGCGGTGCGGCGTTATGATCAGGTTCGACAGGGGCACTGCCCTTGCCCATTCGATGTTTCGATCACCCCGATATCACCACCCCATTGCGGAGAATGAGCTTGAATCCGGAACCCGCTTCTCGTCTGAACGAACTCTCAAATAAAATCCTCAGCTACGGCAAGGAGAACCTCACCGATATTCTTCATGTGCTGGAGAAAGCCTTGAGGCTTTTATCGCAACGCTCCCGCAGCCGCGTCTACCTTGAGGATCTGACGCGGGGGATTCTGACCTGCTCCCAGGCTTCGGGACCCTATGCCGACCTGATCCGGCTCAAATCCTTCCCCATCAACAACGCCAGCTTCGCCGTATCGCGTGTCTATATCAATCAGGAAGAACTGCTGCTGGAGGATGTCGCCGCGCAGTCGTCCCCCTATGCCCGCGAGTTGGCGGAGAAGTTCGACATCGCCGCCAGCTATCTCATCCCGCTGGTGCACGAGGGTCGCGCGCTGGGCGTGGTCTGTATCGACAGCGGGCAGATCGGGCAGATTCCCACCTCCCTGCAGCGCGATCAGCTCAAGCAGTTTCTGGCGCAGGTCACCCCGGTCATCGACCAGGCTCGCAAATACCACCAGCAGATCCTGCTGGCACGGCAGGTGGACGCCGCCAAGAAACGCGAGGCGGCGTTGCACATGGTCAAATCCGCGGTGCGCCTCATTGACAAACTGGCATTGGCATCAGTGCTGGTACCGGCCCCACCGGGGGAAACAGGCGATGCGGGGCTGCGTATCCTGGCCTCCTACTCCAGGGAGAAAGAGACCAAGCAGCTTTACGAAGATCACAAGCTGGTCAGCCTGGGCCCCGGGCAATCCCTGCTGTCGCGTTTCATCAACGCTTCAGGGGTCATTACCGACGAAACCCTGCTTTCACCGCTTTATTTTCCCTACCTGGAGTCGGAAACCCTGCAGAAACGCTATCTGACAGATCAGCTCGGCCTCAAGTCCCTGTTTCTGGTGCCGCGCTACGAGGCGCGCACCCGGCGGGTCATCTGCCTCGTCAATTACTATACCAGGGAAACGCACACCTTCAGCGATTTTGAAAAGGGGCTGCTGGAAGCGCATGCCGACATGGTTGAGCGTGCCATCCAGGAGATCGGCGGCCAGCATATTGAAATCCAGGTGCTGGCGGAGATCAACGACCTGCTGCAGCAGCGCTTCGAGGGGCTGGCCCCCTTTCTGAACCGGGTTTTGTCCAAAGCCACCGAAATCATTGGTGCCGACACCGGCAGCATCGCCCTGGTGGAGCAGATCGACGAACGCAAATGGCTGGTGGTGGAAGACAGCGAGGGGCGCGTGGTCGGCGCCAAAAGCAAGGAGTGGCTCAAGCAGAACATCGCTCCGATCCCCATCGGCGGCTCGGAACTGCCGCGCGAAGAACGCAGCCTTACTGGCTTCGTGGCCGCCACCGGCAGACCGCACCGCATCGATGACACGATCGCGGAGAAAAGCGCCGGCGGCTTCTACCGCGAGATCACCGAAACCATCCGTTCGGAGCTGGCGGTGCCGGTCGTCTGCGAAGGAGAGGTCATCGCGGTGATCTGCCTTGACAGCATGCGCCCGCATTTCTTCACCGATGAGCATCAGCGCATCCTGACCCTGATCGAGCGCATGATCTCGCGCCACCTTGGCGACCGGCGACGCATCGAGCAGCTTACCACCGAAGTGACCCAACTGCGCTCAGACGTCGGCTACAAGGACCCGAAGGTCTCCTCCTACAAGCTCGGCAATATCATCGGCAACTCCAGCAAGGCCATGCAGGTGGTGGATTTCATTCAGCGCGTAGCGCCGCCGCTGGCCAACCGCATCGCCTTCTGGAGCCAGGCCAGCATCCGCGAAGCGACCCTGGGGCTGCCGTCGCTGCTGATTACCGGCGAAACCGGCAGCGGCAAGGAGTTCGTCTTCAACAACATCTACTCACGCCTCAACGAAATCTATCGCGAAAAAATCCGCCCCGGGCGCGAACTTCCGGTCAAAAAATCCAATATTGCCGCCTACAGCGGCGAACTGACCTATTCGGAGCTTTTCGGCCACAAACGCGGCGCCTTTACCGGCGCCCATGCCGACCGCATGGGAATTCTGGAAGAAGCCCATGGCGGGATCGTTTTTCTCGATGAAATCGGCGACGCCGATCCTAAAACCCAAGTGCAGCTGCTGCGCTTTCTCGACAACGGCGGTTTTGTCCGCCTCGGCGAAAACACCACGCGCTACGCCCGGGTGCTGCTGGTGGCTGCCACCAACAAGAACCTGCACCAGCTGATCGAAGAGGGTGCCTTCCGCGAAGATCTTTACCATCGCCTGACGGAACTGACCATCGAGGTGCCGTCCCTCAATCAGCGCCGCGAGGACATCGGCGACCTGGCCACCCACTTTCTCGGGCAACTGTTTCGCATCTACAAAAAACCCGAGGAAAGCGACAACGACCAACCGACTTTAACACGTGGGGCACGCGAAGCCCTGGTCAATCACCATTTCACCGGCAACATCCGCGAGCTGCGCAGCATCCTGCTTCGTGCGCTGTTCTTCCGGCGCGGGGCGATGATCACGGAGGAGGATATCCGCACCGCGGTGGCGGGAGCGCCTGCTGCGGAACCCCGCGATCAGACCCGCAAGCTGACCGAAGAGGTGGCGGTACGCATCTATGACGACATCCTGGCGGGCCGGGAGGATTTCTGGTCGGCAGTGCACCAGCCCTATTCGTCCAATCATCTGACGCGCGAAACGGTGCTTACCCTGGTGGAGAGAGCCCGCGACGACGGTGCGACCACCATGCCGAAGATGGCGCAGCGCCTGCACGCCTGCGACCCACGCAGCAGTGATCCGGAGGAACAGAAGGTATTTTTCCGCTTCAAGAATTTTCTCTACAAAACGATTCGCATCCGTTGAAGTGAAATTCGACCTCATGGGTTCGCAGCT
>NPID01001254.1_pt1 | contig 31460 bp, 33 predicted proteins | sample 8637491 | NCBI WGS metagenome assembly NPID01 (sample SAMN07420843, study PRJNA396082) | bioreactor metagenome | isolation source: sample BA6 brine-fed electro-methanogenic bioreactor BA | place: Japan: Kochi | collected 2016-06-14 | reverse complement strand
GACGATGATGACGACGACGACGGTGGCATCGAGGACGGGGACAGCGGCCCGGGGCTGGGCGAGCTGAGCGGCATGACCGCGGTCGATCCCGCCACCGAGGCCGGCCTGGTCGGCAACTGGGGCGGCGGCAACGCTTCACGCTGATACCCGCGTCCGCAGGATCTCGCCAGGGGCGGCTTCGGCCGCCCCTGGGCGTTTTCAGCCCGGGAAAGGGCACATGGTGTACAATCCGGGCTCTCGAGGAAGGAGGATTGAACCGTGGAGCAGTACCGGGGTACCACCATTCTCTCCGTGCGCCGCCATGGCCGGGTGGTCATCGGCGGCGACGGCCAGGTCTCTCTGGGCAATACCATCATGAAGGGCAATGCCCGCAAGGTACGGCGGCTCTACCGCGACCAGGTGATTGCCGGGTTCGCCGGCGGCACGGCCGATGCCTTCACCCTGTTCGAGCGCTTCGAGGGCAAGCTGGAGAAGCACCAGGGCAACCTGACCAAGTCCGCGGTGGAGCTGGCCAAGGACTGGCGCACCGATCGCATGCTCCGGCGCCTGGAGGCCCTGCTGTGCGTGGCCGATGCCCGCAGCTCCCTCATCATCTCCGGCAACGGGGATGTCATCGAGCCTGAGCACGACCTGATGGCCATCGGCTCCGGTGGTCCCTTCGCCCAGGCGGCGGCCCGGGCGCTGCTGGAGAACACCGAGCTGGATGCCCGCGCCATCGTCGAGCGGGCGCTCGGCATCGCCGGCGACATCTGTGTCTACACCAACCATCACCTCACCATCGAGGAGCTGGCCGTTGACGGCTGACGGCGTGCCGCCACCCCGGGCTTGATTCCGGGTGCCGCGCCCCCATCTCTCCAGACACCCACGCACCCACGTACCCACGCCGTTATGTCCGATATGACCCCCCGCGAGATCGTCCACGAGCTGGACAAGCACATCATCGGCCAGGCCGCCGCCAAGCGCGCGGTCGCCATCGCCCTGCGCAACCGCTGGCGCCGGCAGCAGGTGGAGGCCGACCTGCGCAACGAGATCACCCCCAAGAACATCCTCATGATCGGTCCCACCGGCGTGGGCAAGACGGAGATCGCCCGCCGCCTGGCGCGCCTGGCCAATGCCCCCTTCATCAAGATCGAGGCGACGAAATTCACCGAAGTGGGTTATGTCGGCCGTGATGTTGAGTCGATCATCCGCGATCTTGTGGATGTCGCCATCAAGATGACGCGCGAGACGGAGATGGCGAAGGTGCGCCATCGGGCCGAGGATGCCGCCGAGGAGCGCATCCTGGACGCCCTCCTGCCGCCGGCCCGCGGCGCCCACGGCGAACCCGAGGCGCGGGACTCCGCCACCCGCCAGACGTTCCGCAAGAAGCTGCGCCAGGGCGAGCTGGACGAGCGCGAGATCGATATCGAGGTCTCCGCCGCTCCCCTCGGGGTGGATATCATGGCCCCCCCGGGCATGGAGGAGATGACCAGCCAGCTGCAGGGGCTGTTCCAGAACCTGGGCGGAAACCGCCGGCGGACCCAGCGCATGCGGGTGGACGCGGCCTACCGGCTGATCTGCGACGAAGAGGCCGCGCGGCTGGTCAACGAGGAGGAGATCAAGGCCCGGGCGGTGCAGGTGGTGGAGCAGAACGGCATCGTCTTCCTCGACGAGATCGACAAGGTGACCAGCCGCGGCGAGCGCGGCGGCCCGGACGTCTCCCGCGAAGGGGTCCAGCGCGACCTGCTGCCCCTGGTGGAGGGGTGTACCGTCTCCACCAAGCACGGCATGGTCCGCACCGACCACATTCTCTTCATCGCCTCCGGCGCCTTCCACCTGGCGCGCCCCTCGGACCTGGTGCCGGAGCTGCAGGGTCGGCTGCCCATCCGGGTGGAGCTCGACGCCCTCGGGGTGGAGGAGTTCGTGCGCATCCTCACCGAGCCGGACTATTCGCTGGTGCAGCAGTACACCGCGCTGCACGCCACCGAGGGGGTCGCCCTGCGCTTCACCGACGACGGCCTGCGGCGCATCGCCGAGGTGGCCTGGCAGGTGAACGAGCGGACCGAGAACATCGGCGCCCGGCGCCTGCACACGGTGATGGAGCGGCTGCTGGAGGAGAGCTCCTACGAGGCGCCGGACCTCGCCGGCGGCGAGGTGGTGGTGGATGCCGCCTACGTGGACCGACAGCTCGGCGCGCTGGCGGAGGACGAGGATCTCAGCCGCTATATCCTCTGAGCACGGTCCACGAACCCGGGCCAATGCGCACTGTCATTGCCCGGCACGGCGGAAGCACACAGAATAGGCCCATAACGATGGCGGCCGCGACCGACGGCCGCCCGTGAGACGACCCTGCAACCGCGGAGAAAGACAGACCATGAGCGAGAAGAAGCACACGCCGACCGAGATCAACCTGCACCAGAAGTCCCGCGTCCTCGAGATCGCCTTCGACGACGGCGCCCGCTTCCAGCTGCCCTGCGAGTACCTGCGGGTCTACTCGCCCTCGGCCGAGGTGCGCGGCCACGCCCCCGGACAGGAGAAGCTGGAGACGGGCAAGGAGACGGTGAACATCACCGCCATCGAGCCGGTCGGCCAGTATGCCGTCTCCATCTTCTTCGACGACGGCCACGACACCGGCATCTACGCCTGGGATACCCTCTACGACCTGGGGGTCAACCAGGAGCGCTACTGGCGGGAGTACCTCGATCGCCTCGAGGCCGCCGGCTACAAGCGCCAGGCCCACTGAAACGCATCGCGGGCGCGGGCCCTGGCCCCGTCCCGCCGCTGACCGAGGGAATCATGAGCGAGAACAAAACCACCCATTTCGGCTACCAGCAGGTACCGGAGGAGGAGAAAGCCGGCCGCGTGGCCCAGGTCTTCCACTCGGTGGCGGACAAGTACGATCTCATGAACGACCTCATGTCGCTCGGTATCCACCGCCTGTGGAAGCGCTTCACCATCGAGCTCTCGGGCGTGCGCGGCGGGCAGCGGGTCCTGGATCTCGCCGGCGGCACCGGCGACCTGGCCGCGCGCTTCTCGCGCATGGTGGGGCCGACGGGCGAGGTGGTGCTGTGCGACATCAACGACTCCATGCTGCGGGTCGGGCGCGAGCGGCTGGCCGACCGGGGGGCGGTGGGCAATATCCGCTACGTCCAGGCCGACGCCGAGGCGCTGCCCTACCCGGACAACCATTTCGACTGCATCACCATCGCCTTCGGCCTGCGCAACGTCACCCACAAGGAGGCGGCGCTGGCCTCCATGAACCGGGTGCTGAAGCCCGGCGGCCGGCTGCTGGTGCTGGAATTCTCCCAGCCCGTGGCGCCGGGGCTGAAGCCGGTCTACGACCTCTACTCCTTCAGCGTCCTGCCCGTCCTGGGCCGGCTGGTGACCGGCGACAGCGGCAGCTACCGCTACCTGGCCGAGTCCATCCGCATGCACCCGGACCAGAAGACCCTCAAGGGGATGATGGAGGCGGCCGGATTCGGCCGCTGCGAGTACTTCAACCTCACCGGCGGCATCGTCGCCCTGCACCGGGGCTTCAAGGTCTGAGCCATGACCAGCCTGCCCGGACTGATTCCCCTGGCGGCGCTGGAGGCGGCCATCAACACCGCCCTGCGCCTGGACCCGGAAACCTTCCAGCGGCTGCGCGGATTCGAGGGCCGGGTGGTGGCCCTGGAGTTCCGGGGCGCGCCGCTCACCCTCTATCTCCTGCCCGGCGCCGACGGCATCCAGCTCCTCTCCGCCTTCGAGGCCGAGCCCGACACCACCCTGGGCGGAACGCCCCTGGCCCTGCTGCGCTTCGGCGCCGGCGGCGGGGGCCTGTTCGGCGGCGAAGTGACCATCCGCGGCGATGTGGAGCTCGGGCAGCGGTTCAAGGCCCTGCTGGAGGGGCTCCGGATCGACTGGGAAGAGCACCTCTCCCGCCTGCTGGGCGACGTGGCCGCGCACCAGCTCGGCAACCTGGTGCGGGGCGTGGCCGACTGGGGCCGGAACAGCCTCGAGGCGCTGGCCCGTGACACCGGCGAGTACCTGCAGGAGGAGCGCCGCTGGCTGCCCCATCCCCGCCCGGTGCAGGGCTGGATGGCCGAGGTGGACCGGCTGCGCGGCGATCTCGACCGGCTCGAGGCCCGGGTGGAGCGGCTGCGCCGCCGCCTGGACGGCGCAGCGGCCGGGGGCGCGGCATGATCCGTCCCGGCCTGTTCCTGCGCCTTATCCACATCAACCTGGTACTGATTCGCCACGGCCTGGACGAGGTGGTGCTGGCCACCCACCTGTTCCGCCCGCTGCGCTTCCTCTACTACCTCTCGCCCTGGAACTGGCTGCGCCGCGAGCGGGCGCCGCGGGCGGTGCGCATCCGCCGCACCCTGGAGGACCTCGGCCCCATCTTCGTCAAGTTCGGCCAGATCCTCTCCACCCGCCGCGATCTCCTGCCCGACGACATCGCCATCGAGCTCAACCGGCTGCAGGACCGGGTGCCGCCGTTCCCGGGCAGCGAGGCCCGCGCCATCGTCGAGCGCGCCTACGGCCGCTCCCTCGCGGAGGTGTTCGACCACTTCGACGAGCAGCCGCTGGCCTCCGCCTCGGTGGCGCAGGTGCACGCGGTGCGCCTCAAGGACGGCCGCGAGGCGGTGCTCAAGGTGGTGCGGCCCGGCATCCAGCGGACCATCCGCCGCGACGTGGACCTGCTCTACACCGTGGCCGAGCTGGCGGAACGCTACTGGCCCGACGGCCGCCGGCTGCGGCCGCTGGAGGTGGTGGCGGAGTTCGAGAAGACCATCTTCGACGAGCTCGACCTGCAGCGCGAGGCGGCCAACGCCTCCCTGCTGCGGCGCAACTTCATCAACTCCGGCATGGTCTACATCCCCGAGGTCTATTGGCCCTACGTGCACGCCAACGTGATGGTGATGGAGCGCATCAGCGGGGTGCCGGTGAACGACATCGAGACCCTGAAGCGCCACGGCACCAACATGAAGCGCCTGGGCGAGCTGGGGGTGGAGATCTTCTTCACCCAGGTGTTCCGCGACAGCTTCTTCCACGCGGACATGCACCCGGGCAACATCTTCGTGGACATCAGCGATCCGGAGAACCCCCACTACATCTCCGTGGACTTCGGCATCATGGGCAGCCTCAGCGCCGAGGACCAGCGCTACCTGGCGCTCAACCTGCTCGCCTTCTTCAACCGCGACTACCGGCGGGTGGCGGAGCTGCACGTGGAGTCGGGCTGGGTTCCCTACGGCACCCGGGTGGAGGAGTTCGAGGCGGCCATCCGCACCGTCTGCGAACCCATCTTCGAGCGCCCCCTCAAGGACATCTCCTTCGGCCACTTCCTGCTGCGGCTGTTCCAGACCGCGCGGCGCTTCAACATGGAGGTGCAGCCGCAGCTGGTGCTGCTGCAGAAGACGCTGCTCAACATCGAGGGCCTGGGGCGGATGCTCTACCCGGAGCTGGATCTCTGGACCACCGCCAAGCCCTACATGGAGCGCTGGCTGAGCGAGCAGGTGGGCCCGCGGGCGCTGGTCCGGAACCTCCGCGCCAGCCTGCCGCTGCTGGCCGAGCGGCTGCCGGAGATGCCGGCCATGATCTACGACATCGCCCGATCGGTGCGGGAGCGCGAGCGCCAGGGCGGCAGCGACCAGCAGTGGCGGCTGCTGCGGCGGGAGATCCGGCGCGCCAACCGGCGCAGCTTCCTGGCGCTCACCGGCGCGGCGCTGGTGGTCAGCGCCGCGGTGCTGCTGGGGCTGGACGGCTACGGCCAGATGATGCTCGGCCGGGCGCCGGTCACCACCTGGATCCTCGCGGCGCTGGGCGGCGCCATGCTGATGGCCGCCTGGCCCCGGAACAGCGACGGCGACTGAGTCCCTGTGCCATTGTTGCGCCGGCTGTGGAAGTGCTCACCACGAAGGCACGAAGGACACGAAGAAAGGCAAAGGAAGAACATAGACAGGATTTACAGGATTGACCGGATTTCCTTGTGCATCTCACAAGGTCTTGCCCCTGGCGGGAAGATTTCCCATCGTTGCGCTGATCAAGAGACGCGCCAGCAGTGACCTGCCGGCTTCACAGTGCCATTCGAGATCGTATGCCAGCGAGCGTCTAATCCTGCGAATCCTGTAAATCCTGTCCATTCAGTCCTTTCAAGCTTCGTGTCCTTCGTGCCTTCGTGGTGAAGAATCCGTCGAAAGAGTAAACTGGCACTCTCTTTCAGTGCCGCGGCGGCGTTGGCAGGGGTTGCCGCGGTGGATGATTCCCCGGAAACGAGACGAGACCCGGAATGAGCGAAACCTGGCTCGATGAAATCAAGTGGAACGCCGACGGGCTGGTGCCGGCCATCGCCCAGGACGCGGCCAGCGGCCGGGTGCTGATGCTGGCCTGGATGAACCGCGAATCCCTGGCGCTGACGGTGCAGGAGGGGCGGGCCATCTACTGGTCGCGCTCCCGCGGCAAGCTCTGGCGCAAGGGCGAGGAGTCGGGGAACGTGCAGCGCCTGCGCGACCTCCGCCTGGACTGCGACAACGACGTGGTCCTGCTCAGCGTGGAGCAGGTGGGCGGCATCGCCTGCCACACGGGGCGCGAGAGCTGCTTCTACAAGCAGTATCGCGACGGCGGGTGGACGGCGGTGGAGGCCGTGCTGAAGGACCCGGCGGCCCTCTACGGGAAGCAGCCATGAGCGACATACTCGCCCAGCTGGCCGAGGTGCTGGAGGCGCGCAAGGCGGAGGACCCCGCAAAATCCTACGTGGCGGGGCTGTACGCCAAGGGGCTGGACAGGATCCTGAAGAAGGTGGGCGAGGAAGCCACCGAGACCGTGCTGGCGGCCAAGGACGGGGATGCCGCACATGTTGTTTATGAAACCGCGGATCTGTGGTTTCATACGCTGGTGATGCTGGCTTACCTGGACCTGCGTCCGGAACAGGTGCTCGAGGAACTGGCACGGCGGTTCGGCGTCTCGGGACTGGACGAGAAGGCGGCCCGGGGCCAGGCGGAGTAAGCCGGGGAACGGTACGGGCCCGACCCCCCGGACGGCTCTATCGCCCGATTGAGGCAATACTCGGAGAATAACTATGGGTTTGGGTGGAATCAGTATCTGGCAGCTTCTGATTATCCTGGCCATCGTGCTGCTGCTGTTCGGCGCCAAGCGCCTGCGCAACGTCGGCAGCGATCTCGGCGAGGCGATCAAGGGCTTCAAGAAGTCCGTGCGCGAGGGCGAGGAGGAGAAGCCGGCCGAGGCGGACAAGCCGCAGCTGAAGGAGTCGGCCGACGACGCCATCGAAGGCGAGGTCACCTCCAAGGACAAGAAGGAGGTCTGACCCGGGCCTCCTTCCGGTGTCCGCGATGGGCGGCCACCGGTGTTCCGGGTCTCTGATCGGACTCCCCTCACTCCATGTTCGATGTCGGTTTCTGGGAGCTAGCGCTCATCGCAGTGGTGGCACTGCTGGTGCTCGGGCCGGAACGGCTGCCGAAGGCGGCCCGTACCGCCGGGTTGTGGATCGGTCGTGCCCGGCGCGTGGTGATGAACGTCAAGACCGAGATCGATCGCGAGATCAAGGCCGAGGAGCTCAAGCAGATCATGGCCAAGCAGGCCCAGTCGAGCGGCGTGCACGAGATCGTGGAACAGACGCGCGAAGCGGTGGAGGGCGCCGCCCGGCCCGCGCCGGGAAGCAAGCCGCAGGCCGAATCCGGGTCCGCGCCGGCGGGCGCCGCAGAGCCGAAGCAGAGCGATGAGCCAAAGCCCTGATCCCGACATGGCTCCCGGCGACAACGAACAGCCGTTCATGTCGCACCTGGTGGAGCTGCGCGATCGCCTGCTGCGCTGCGTGATGGTGGTGCTGGTGGTGATGGTGGCCCTGCTGCCCTTCGCCAACGATCTCTACACCTTCATCGCCGAGCCGTTGCTGAAGCACCTGCCGGCGGGCACGAGCATGATCGCCACCGAGGTGGCCTCGCCCTTCCTCACCCCGTTCAAGCTGGCGCTGGTGCTGGCCATCTTCGCCTCGCTGCCCTTCATCTTCTACCAGATCTGGGCCTTCGTGGCCCCGGGGCTGTACCAGCACGAACGCCGGATGGTGCTGCCGCTGGTGGTCTCCAGCACCTTCCTGTTCTACCTGGGCATGGTGTTCGCCTACTTCGTGGTCTTCCCGCTGGTGTTCGGCTTCTTCACCAGCACCGCGCCCGAGGGCGTGGCGGTCATGACCGACATCGCCCGCTATCTCGATTTCGTCCTCAAGCTGTTCTTCGCCTTCGGCGTGGCCTTCGAGGTGCCCATCGCCACCATCGTGCTGGTGAGCATGGGGGTCACCACGCCCGAGGCGCTGGTGGCCAAGCGGCCCTACGTCATCATCGTCGCCTTCGTGGTGGGCATGCTGCTCACCCCGCCGGATGTCATCTCCCAGACGCTGCTGGCGCTGCCCATGTGGGTGCTGTTCGAGATCGGCATCTTCTTCTCCCGGGCCATCGTGCGCCGGCGCGATGCCGGGGGGGAGGCGCCCGCGGAGGCCGCCGGAACCGGTAGCGGATCCGGCGCCGCGGCGGCCGCCTCCGCTCCGGCCCGCCCGGAGCCGGGTGTCGGCGGAATGGAGACAGAGGCCGACTTGGAGGCCGAGTTCGATCGCGCCCAGGCGGAACAGGCGGCGCTGGAGGGGGACGCGGCGGCGCCGGAGTCCGACGACGACCAGCGCTATACCCGTGATGGCCTGCAGGAGGAGCTGGACACCCAGGGCGACGACGGCTCCGAGGCGACACCCGGGGCGCCGGACGGGGATCGGCCGCCGAAAGCCTAGCCCTCCGGCCGGAGCGCACAAACCAAAACCGCGCAGCGCGGTCTGAAGAGTGTGTGTGTGCCCGGACGATCCGCGCCGGCCACGCACCGGAGATCGCCCCATGCCACTGCGCCCCGCCGTCGCCGCTCTCCTCGCCCTGCTCCTGGCGCCGCCCACGCCCGCCGCCGCCAGCCCGCTCGCCGATCATCCTTCCCCCTACCTGGCGCTGCATGCCGGGGATCCCGTGGAGTGGCGGCTGTGGGGGCCAGAGGCCCTGGCGGAGGCACGCCGGGAGGGGCGCCTGCTGTTCGTCTCCAGCGGCTACTTCGCCTGTCACTGGTGCCACGTGATGCGGCGCGAGAGCTTCAGCGACCCCGCCATCGCCGCCCTGCTCAACGAACACTTCGTGCCGGTGAAGGTGGACCGTGAGCTGCTGCCGGCTCTCGATGCGCGGCTCATCGACTTCACCGAGCGGACCCAGGGCCGGGCGGGCTGGCCGCTGGGGGTGTTCATCACACCCGCGGGCCATCCCCTGCTCGGTTTCACCTACCTGCCGCCGGAGCGGTTCCGGGCCCTGCTCGAAGCCATGGCCGGGCGCTGGGAATCGGAGGGGGAGTCGCTGTCGGCGCTGGCGGCCCGGGTGGTGGAGACCCTGGAGGCGCAGACGGGCGGGACGGTTCAGCCCCTGGACCCGGGCCGGGCGCCGGCGCTGGAGGCGGCATTCCGTGACCAGGCCCTGGAGCTTGCCGACGGGCTCGCCGGGGGCTTCGGCCACGAGAACAAGTTCCCCATGGCGCCCCAGCTGGCGGCCCTGCTGCAGCTGCAGGGGCGGCATCCCGATGCCGGGCTGGGGGCGTTTCTCGCCCTGACGCTGGAGCAGATGGCCAGCCAGGGCCTCTACGACCTGCTGGGGGGCGGGTTCTTCCGCTACACCGTCGACCCCGCCTGGCACCTCCCCCATTTCGAGAAGATGCTCTACGACAATGCCCAGCTCGCCACCCTCTACCTGGAGGCGGGCCGGAGTCTCGGCCGGCCCGAGCTCACGGCCGTGGGTCGGGAGACCCTCGCCTTCATGCTGCGCGAGCTGGCCGCGCCCGACGGCGGCTTCATCGCCTCCCTCTCGGCGGTGGACGACCAGGACGTGGAGGGCGGCTACTACCTCTGGCGCGAGGAGACGCTGACCGGCCTGCTCGACCCGGAGGAGCGTGCGGCGGTGCGGGTGGCCTGGGGGCTGGATGGCATTCCGGAGCTGGAGGCGGGGCAGCTGCCGCGGCGTGTGGCCGGGCTGGAGGCGACCGCCGCGGAGCTGGGGCGGCCGGCCGGGACGGTGGCGACCCAGCTGGAGCACGCGGCGGCGAAGCTGCGCAAGGCCCGCGCACTGCGCGGCCTGCCCCGGGACGGCAAGGTGGTGGCCGCCTGGAACGGGCTGGCGCTGGAGGCCCTGGCCGCCGGGACGCGGCTGCCGGACGGGGCGGCGTTCCGGGCGGCGGGCGAACGCCTGTACGCCTACCTGGCCGGGGTGCTGTGGGACGGCGGGCGCCTGGCCCGCGCCGGGCACGGCCGCCAGGCGGTGGGGGAGGGCACCCTGGAGGATTACGCCCTGGTGGCCCGCGGGCTGCTGGCCTGGGCCGGGGCCACCGGCGATGCCGGGGCCCGGCGCTTCGCCGCACGCCTGGTCGCCACGGCCTGGGAACGCTTTCACGGCCCGGCCGGCTGGCGCCTGGCGAGTGACTCCCTGCTGGGCTACGGCGGGGCGGAACCGGCCCTCATGGACGGTGTGCTGCCCTCGCCGGGCGCGGTGCTGGCGGGGGCGACGCTGGCGCTGGCCCGCACCGGCGAGCTGCCCGACTCGCTGGCCCGCCAGGCGGCCGCCGCCCTGGCGGCGGGCGGCGGTGCCGCGCGGGATGGGCCGTTCTGGTATGCCAGCTACGTGCGCCTGCTCTCAGCGCCGGTCGGCGGCGAGGGGTGAGGCGGGGGGCCGGCCCTGCACTTCGCCGGGACGGGGCGCCCACCAGCGCCTGCGGATGAAGTGGTCCACGGACAGTCGGCCGGGGCCGTGGAACAGGGGCACCAGCAGCAGCGCGCCCCAGAGCACGTGGTCCTTCATGCCCACCGCGTTGAGCCCGGGGTAGGAGACCACGGCCATGATGTTGAAGGCGAACAGGGCCAGGGCGGCCATGCGGCCGCCGAGGCCGAGGGCGAGGAACACCGGCAGGGTCAGCTCGGCGGCGGTGCCCAGCACGGCGGCGGTGGCCGGCGGGAGCAGCGGCACCTGGTACTCGTATTCGAACAGCCACAGGGTGCTGTCCCAGGTCTGGATCTTGGTCAGGCCCGCCTTCCAGAACACGTTGGCCACGTAGAGGCGGATGCCCAGATCCAGCAGCGGGGCGAGACGGTCGAGCCCGGTGACGGGCGGCCGCAGCAGGCGGCGCAGGGTCGGGATCGGGTTCATGGCGGAATCTCCGGTCAGTGGGGGTCGGTGCCGCCGCCGGGCCCGGGCAGCGTGGCGTCCACCAGCGTGGTGCGCTGCAGGTGGCGCTGCAGGCAGGCGTTGAGGTCGAATCCGGGCTCGACGGCCAGCGCCGAACCGGTGGCCGCCGCGAGTGTCCCGCCGGCGGCCAGCGCCGAAAGCCAGGCCGCCTCGCCCGCCTCCAGCCCCATCACCTCCACCGCCAGTCCGCGGCGCTGGACCAGCACCGACTCCCCGCCCGCCTCCAGGCGCAGGGACTCGATGGCCGGCCCCTCCGGCTGGTGGGCGGCCCAGATGCGGCCCACCGGCCAGTCCGAGGCGATGATCGCCACGCTGGGGTGGAATCCGAAGCGCAGCTCGCCGTAGCGGTCCGGGGCCAGGCCCGCCAGCCGGGCGGGCTCGAAGGCGGGCGCCTCCGCGGCGTGGAAGGCGCGGTGCCAGGCCCATTCGATCCGCGCGGTGTCCGGGAGATAGGGCAGGCCGGCCGCGGGCTCCCAGCCGGCCAGGAAGGCGGGGAAGGCCGCGCCGAAGGCGTGCAGGTTGCCGGAGCGGGAGGGGTGGAGCGGCAGGAAGGCGCGGGCGGCGGCGGCGAAGAAGGCCTCGCCCACCAGCTGCTCCACCACCGGGTAGACGGCCGCCAGCGCCTCGCGCAGGCTGATGTAGAGGTTGTTGCGATAGATGGCCAGGCGCGCCTCCGGCGCGAACTCCCCGCCGATGACGAGATCGCGGGCATCGCTGCGCCCGGCGTCGAACACCTCGCGGGAGAAGGCCGTCTGCAGCTCACGCAACGAGGGCATGGTGTCTCTCCGCCATCGCCTGCGCCCGCCCCGCCTCGTCGAGCAGGGTTTCCAGGGGCGGGATGCGCGTGTCCCACTCGATGAGGGTGGGGCAGCGGCCGAAGCGCTCCAGGGCCGCGGCATAGAGGGACCAGACCGGGTCGCTGACCCGCCCGCCGTGATCGTCGATCAGGATCTCGCCCTCGGGATGGCGCTTCACCGTGTGGCCGGCGAGATGGATCTCGCCCACCCGCTCCACGGGCAGGGCCCGCAGGTAGGTCCCGGCGTCGAAGCCGTGGTTGCGGGCGCTCACGTAGACGTTGTTCACGTCCAGCAGCAGGCCGCAGCCGGTGCGCCGGGCCACCTCGGCCAGGAACTCCCACTCGGGGATGGTGGAGTGACGGAAGCGCAGGTAGCTGGAGGGATTCTCCACCAGCAGGGTGCGCCCCAGGGCCACCTGGGCCTGCTCCACCCGCCGGCAGAAGTGGTCCAGGGCCTCCTCGGTGTAGGGCAGCGGCAGCAGGTCGTTGTGGTGGACGCCGCCGACCGAGCCCCACGCCAGGTGCTCGGAGACCAGCCCGGGCTGAAAGCGGCCGATGAGCGAGCGCAGCCGTTCCAGGTGGGCGGTGTCCAGGGGATCGGTGGAACCGAGGGACATGCCGACGCCGTGGAAGCTGAGCGGGTAGTGGCCGCGCAGGGCCTCCAGGTAGTGGAGCGGCGGGCCCCCGTCGCCGAAGTAGTTCTCCGGGTGGACCTCGAGCCAGCCCACGGCGGGACGCCGTTCCAGCAGGTCGCGGTAGTGGGGGGCGCGCAGCCCGATCCCGGCGCGCGCCGGGATCGGGTCTGGCGCAGGCTGTGATGCAGCCGTGGTCATGGCTCAGCTGCTGGCGGTGCTGCCGCCCACGATCTTGTCGCAGGTACCGGCGGGCACGACGATGAAGGCGTCCTTCGCCCCGTCCATCTTGGAGGTGCCGGCACAGGAGCCGGTGGCGGTCTGGCAGTCGTTCTTGCCGGCCTTGGAGACGCCGTAGCACTTCTCCATCTCGGCCTTGCCCTCCGCCATGGCGGGGGCGGCGCTCAGGCCGAGGACGAGCAGGCCGGTGACGGCGGATGCGATCATGCGGTTGGTGTGGTTCATGGTCATTCTCCTCAGGGTTGTCGGTGTCTGAAGACCGCGAACGGCGGCATTCGGACGAGTAGACCCGGACGGATGGGAAAACCTTGCAGGAAAAGGGTTGGCGGATTGAATTGGTACGTTATAACATTACATGCCAAGTCCGGTCCGGAGCCCGCCAAGCCGATGCGTCCCGCCCCCTCGCTGCGTTACCTGCTGTTGCTCGCCGCCCTGCTCGCGCTCCCGGCCCGGGCCGGGCCGCCCTCCGTGGTGGTCAGCATCAAGCCCATCCACTCCCTGGTGGCTGGCGTCATGGAGGGCGTGGGCGAACCGGTGCTGCTGGTCCGGGGCGCCGCCTCGCCCCACGGATACGCCCTGCGGCCCTCGCAGGCGCGGGCGCTGTCACGGGCGCAGCTGGTGGTGTGGGTGGGGCCGGGACTGGAGGCCTTCCTCGTCCATGCCCTGGAGACCCTGGGCCGGGAGGCCCGGGTGCTGACCCTGGCCGAGGCGCCCGGCGTGCGGCTGCTGGAGGCCCGTGCGGGCGGAACCTGGGAACGCCACCGCCATGAGGAGGAAGTGGAGGCGCACGAACCGGAGCCCCAGGGCCACGACGGGGCGGGGGGGGAGCATGCCGCCCACGACCACGGCGACGTGGATCCGCACCTGTGGCTGGACCCGGAGAACGGGCGGGCCATCGTGCGGGCGGTGAGTGCCGCCCTGCAGGCGATGGATCCGGGCAACGGGGCGGCCTATGCGGCCAACGCGGCGCGGCTGGACGCGCGCCTCGTGGCGCTGGGGGGGCGGCTGGAGGCGGAACTGGCACCGGTGCGCGCAGAGCCCTACGTGGTCTTCCACGACGCCTACCACTACTTCGAGGCCCGCTTCGGCCTGAACGCCGTGGGGTCGGTGACCGTGAACCCGGAGACGCCGCCCGGCGCGCGCCGGCTGGCGGCGATCCGCGAGCGCATCGAGACCCTCGGCGCCCGCTGCGTCTTCGCCGAGCCCCAGTTCGAGCCGGCGCTGGTCCGCACCGTGGTGGAGGGCACGGCCGCCCGGGTGGCCACGCTGGATCCCGTGGGGGCGGCGCTCGAACCGGGCGCGGGCCTCTACTTCGAGCTGCTGGAGGGGCTGGGGGGCGCCTTCGCCGGCTGCCTGGCGGAGGCCGACTGACCCTGCACCCGCCGTTCCAGCTCGGCGGCGGTGCCGGGCTGGCCCAGGTAGTAGCCCTGGAAGGCGCCGCAGCCGTGGGCGCGCAGGAACTCGAACTCGGCCGTGGTCTCCACCCCCTCGGCCACCACCTCCAGGTCCAGGTGGGCGGCCATGCCGAGGATGGTCTCGACGATGGCGGCGTTGTTGCGATCCCCCGGTATGCCACGGACGAAGGACTGGTCGATCTTCAGCCGGCGCAGGGGCAGCCGCTTCAGGTAGGCGAGCGACGAGTAGCCGGTGCCGAAGTCGTCGATGCTGATGCGCACCCCGAGCGCCTGCAGGGCGCGCATCCGCTCCGCCACCCCCTCGGTGTCCGCCAGCATGACCCCCTCGGTGAGCTCCACCTCGAGCCGCGCGGGGTCCACGTCCCGCTCCGCCAGCACTTCGCGGACCCGGTCCACGAACCCCGGCTGCAGGAACTGCACCGGGCTGATGTTCACCGACAGCCCGGCCAGCCGGCCGGACAGGCCCCGATCATCCCATTCGCGCAGCTGCCGGCAGCTCTCCTCGAGCACCCAGTCGCCGATGTACTGGATGAGCCCGATATCCTCCGCCACCGGTATGAACAGGGCCGGCGGCATGTAGACCCCGTCCTCCCGCTGCCAGCGCAGCAGCGCCTCGGCGCCGATGACGCGGCGGTCGGCGTCGAACTGGGGCTGGTAGTGCAGGGTGAACCGGCGGGCCTCCATGGCCTGGCGCAGGTCGGTTTCCAGGCGCAGCCGCTCGTCGGCGGCCCGCTGCATGCTGGGGCGGAAGAAACGGATGGCGTCCCGGCCGTCGGTCTTGGCCCGGTACATGGCCGTGTCGGCGGCCCGGAGCACGTCATCGGCGCTGTCCTCCCCGGCGGGGAACAGCGCGATGCCGATGCTCGGGGTGACATGCAGGCGCTGGCCGAAGGGGCTGTAGGGTTGGGAGAGGGCGGCGCGCACCCGCTCCGCGACCTGCTGCGCCTCCCGTGCCGCGATCTCCTGGTCCGCGCCCAGATCGTCCAGCAGCACCACGAACTCGTCCCCGCCCAGGCGTGCGGCGATGTCCTGGTGGCGGATGCAGGTCGGCAGGCGGCGAGCGGTCTCCTGCAGCAGGGCATCGCCCACCGGGTGGCCGAGGGAGTCGTTGATGCGCTTGAACCGGTCGAGATCGATGAACAGCAGCGCACCCAGCTGGCCCGAGCGCCGGCTGCGCTCCAGTGTCAGCTGCAGCCGCTCCAGCAGCAGCCGCCGGTTGGGCAGCTCGGTGAGGGTGTCGTAGTGGGCCTGGCGGCGGATCAGGGCCTCGGCGGCCTTGCGCTCGGTGAAGTCCTCGACGATGCCCACCCCGGCGATGATCTCCCCGCCGATGTTGCGTACGCCGCTGAAGAAGCCGCGTATGGGCGTGCTCTTCACGGCGGTGAGGGATTTGTATATCCCCTCGTAGTAGCCCTGGCCGCTGGCGAGGGAGTCGCGCAGCGCCGCCTTGAGCCGCTCATCGCGCAGCGTGCCGGGCATGTCCAGCCCGATGATCTGCCGGCGGCTGGAGCCGACGATGCCCACGAAGGCTTCGTTGCAGTCGAGCATCACGCCGTTGCGGTCGTAGTGCAGCATGCCCAGCGGCGAATGGCTGAAGATGAGCCGGTAGCGCTCCTCGCTCTCGCGCAGGGCCTCCTCCCGCACCGCCGCCTCGATGCGCAGCGCCGTGTTGAGCAGCAGGTTGTTGTGCATGCGCCGGGCGTTGAGCAGCATGATGCTGTAGTAGAGCGCCACCATGGCGGCAACCGCCAGGGAGAGCTCGCCGCCGTGGGCGAGATGGCGGATGCCCAGCGGCAGCAGGCACAGGCTGATGAAGCTGGCGCTCGAGCCCCAGGAGGGGGCGAGGGTGGCGAGCGAGCCGCCCGCCATCCCGGCCAGGACCAGGGTCAGGAAGGCCTGGCGGCTGAAGTCCCCGGGGGTGAACAGCAGCAGGCCGGCGCTACCCCAGGCCACACCGGAGGCCACGGCGCCGACCAGGAAGCGCCGCTCCCAGCGGTGGGCGTCATCGGCGGGCGGCCGGCGGTGATAGGCGGCGTTGAGAAGGGTGCGGGCGATGCTGACGAGGATCAGGATCGCCAGCCAGGTGGTCAGGATTCCGCTGTGGATGTACCCGCTGTGGGCCCAGGCGAGCACCAGGGCCACGGCCACCGAACCCGGCAGGACGAGAGGGAGCCCGCCGAAGAGCAGCTTCACCTGCTCGCGGTGGATGAGCTCCTCGGCGCGCGTGCCGCCGGAAGCCACGCCGTGTGGGGTGGTCATCGTTCTCTCACCCTGGCTCCGTGGTTGGGTGATCCGGGCGTCGCTGGTCGATGGGCCAGTCTAGCCAACCGGGGGGATGCAGAACTTGACGGAACCGACAAAAGCGCAGGCCGGTCGACGACCGGCCTGCGGAGGGTATGGTGGGCCCACCAGGACTCGAACCTGGAACCAAGGGATTATGAGTCCCCTGCTCTGACCATTGAGCTATAGGCCCGGGTGGCGGGGGGTAAGGCTGAGTCCCACACAGGCAGAGCGAACTAGGGTTATCTAAGACACGGTAGACACCCTCCAACAAGAGGAGGGTGTGATGATTGCAGTAACTATCTGTTCTACGAAAGGTGGCGTAGGCAAGACGACCATCACCGCCAATCTGGGCGGTATCCTAGCCGATTCCGGCATCCGCGTCCTCATGGTGGATGCGGATATCCAACCAACCCTGAGCTCTTATTACCCACTGGAGTTCCGTGCTGAGGCGGGCCTGCACCGGCTCGTGACCTGCGGATCGGCCTCGGGAGCCATCAGCCGCACCGGCATCGCGAATCTGGACATCGTCCTGTCGGATGATCCCGACGGCAGCCTGGAGAACTGGATTCTCCACACGCCCGATGGCCGGGTCCGGATGCGGCATGCGCTCCGGCAGCTGCAGGACTATGACATTGTCCTGATCGACACCCAGGGCGCGGTGGGTCCGCTCCAGGACGCCGGCGTCCTGGCGGCTGACATCCTGCTCTCGCCCATCCCGCCTGAAATCCTCTCCGCCCGCGAGTTTGCCCGCGGTACCCTCGGCATGCTCGAGCGCCTGCGGCCCATGCAGTACCTCGGGGCCCCGGTCGGGCACCTCTACGGATTGGTCTACCGCATGGATCGGACCATTGATGCCCGCCGGGTCGCGGATGGCCTGCGCAAGGCCACCTTCGCCGAGTCGCGCGGCGGCATCTCCATTCTGGACACCGTCGTTCCCACCACCGTCGCCTACCGGGAGGCCGCCACGGCCCGGGTGCCGGTCCATCGCTGGGAGCCTCAGCGCCCCGGCGCCACGGCCTGCGCGCTGGAGACGATGGTGATCCTGGTCCAGGAGCTGTTTCCCCATCTCGACATCACTCTGGATGCCGTGACCGAGCGCTCGAGGCAGGAGGCCTGACATGAAGAAACAACGACCGAGCGATGCGGAGCTCATCGACCTGTTGCAGCAGCCCCATTTCCGCCGTGACCAGGGAGAGGTCATGCCGTCCACCGACCCCATCAACCCCACCCCGATGATCCTGGAGGTGGACCTGATCCGGACCTATGACCGTAACCCGCGGCGTGTCCCGAACAGCATGTTCGAGGCAATCAAGGACTCCATCCGTGCCTCGGGGATGACCCAGACACTGAACATCACACGGCGGCCGGACGCCGAGCACTACATGGTGGCCGAGGGCGGGAACACCCGCCTGAAGGCGGTCCAGGAGTTGTGGCAGGAGACGGGGGATGAGCGTTTCCACCGGGTCCACTGCCTGTTCCAGCCTTGGGCGGGCGACACGGAGACCCTGGTGGCGCACCTGAAGGAGAACGATCTCCGCGGGGATCTCACCTTCATCGACCGGGCCCTGGCGATCCGCGAGCTGCGCCAGCTGCTGGAAGAAGAGGGCGGGGGTGAGCGCCTCACGCCGCGCCAGCTCGCCGAGCGGCTGAAGCGGTACGGCTACAGCGTCGGCCGCACCATCCTCATGTGGTTCGACTATGCGGTGGACACGCTGCACCCGGCCATTCCCACCGCCCTGCGGACCGGCATGGGGCGGCCGCAGATCGAACGGATCCGGAACCTCGACAGGGCCTTCTGCGCCGCCTGGGCCGTTTTCGGTCTGGGCGAGGCCGAATCCGCGCAATCCCTTTTCATCGATGTCCTCTCCCGCCACGACGGCGAGAGCCTCGACCTGGACCCGGTTAGGCGTGACCTGGAGACGGAGCTCTCCGTCTCGGCGGACTGCGACGTGCAGCGCGCGAGCCTGGTGCTCGGTGCGGCGCTGAGCGGCCGCACCGTGGCGCAGCTGCTTGAGGAGCAGCCGGGCAATGGCCAGGCCGATGAGGAAGGGGCGGAGCCCGCGAGTGCGGAGGCGCCTGAGCAGGGGTGCCCTGTCCAGGACCCCGGGAGCGCAGCCCCGGCATCGGCACCGGCGTCGACTCCGGTGACGGCCGCTTCCCCGCGCGCAGAACCCGAGGCGCCGAATCCAGCGCCGGCGGGTGGGCACACCCCCGAGCGGGAGCCAACCCAGCGGACGCCGCGGCTCGCCGTGGTGCCGCCCGCCGAATCGGCCGGGGCGCCACCGCCCCGGGAGAGCGAGACCCCAGTGGGGCGGTCCACGCCGGATCTGCCCACCGACCTCAAATCCCTGCGGGCGCGCTGCTGGACCCTCGCCACCCGCCTGGCGCACCTGACTCGTATGGGGGATGTGGTGATCCCGATTCCCGCGGGCCTGGGCTACCTGGTGAGCCCGGTTCCCCAAGAGGTCCTGGAGCCCATGGCACCCGAGGCGGTGCGGACCGCGGCGGTGGTCTGGTGGCACCTGGCCGCCCTGGCGGAGCAGTTCGCCGCCCATGGCGGGGCGATCTCCCACATGCCGGAGGAATGGCGCGAGCGCCCCATCGGCGAGGCGATGCAGGCGGCGGGGGGTGATTCGGGACCCTCGCTGTGGAGCCAGTGGTACTGGGGCCGCTTCGACGAGCAGCTGGCCACCGACGTGCCCCCGCTCGACGGGCCCGATATCGGACCGGCCATGTACCAGGCCTGGGGCGACCGGGAATGGTCGGTGTGGACCGATCTGGTGGAGACCTACCGGGCGGTCCACCGGCTCACCAGCGGCAATCCGTGGAGGTAGGCGCCATGGCTCGCAAGGAATACGAACTGACCAACGCCGTCCTGCGCTACGCCACCTCCTGCACCCGCGAGGGTGACTGGTCCGCTTTGCGGGACATGAACATCGGCGACCGCGAGGCGGAGGCGCTCCGCAACCTCACGCTCGGCGAGCTGACGCTGCTGGAGCGCAAGCTCGACGGGCACATCCTGCGGGTGCAGCTCGACCGGGCGGCGTTCTGGATGGTGCTCGACCAGGTGCGCCGCGAGTCGCAGCTCCAGGCGGCCAAGCTGGAGCTGGTGCGCCGGAACGCGCCGGCGGAGATGATGGAGTCCCTCTTCGGGATGGGGCAGAAGGAGTACGTGGCCTGCCGGCGCTCGATCCGGGCGCCGCGGGGCGTGGGGCGCCCGCCGGAGCCGGACGAGGAGACGACCAGCCGGATCTGGATGGTCTGGAAGCGGGTTGCCGGTGACACCGGGTGGCCGCGACCGGACCAGTGGACCGAGATCGCGGACGAGACCGGGGCAAGCCTGCGCATTATCTGGCGGCTCGCCCAGCGCTGGCTGGAGGAGTTTCCTCCCGCCACATCCGGCACCGGGCGGAAGCCTGCCGGCCCCGCGCGGCTGGAGGCGTAGCCATGGACACGGACGTTCATGCACCGGTCATGCGCTACCACGGCGCCAAGTGGCGCCTGGCGCCTTGGATCGTCTCCTTCTTCCCGAACCATGACACTTACCTCGAGCCCTATGGGGGCTCGGCCGGGGTCCTGCTGCGCAAGCCGCGGAGCCGGGCGGAGATCTACAACGACCTCGACGGGGAGGTGGTGAACCTGTTCCGGGTCCTCCGCGACCCGGGGCAGGCCAGCCGGCTGGCCGAGCTCTGCGCGTTGACCCCCTACGCCCGGGCCGAGTTCGAGGTGTGTCTGGAAACGGGCGATGCGGAGCTGGATGCCCTGGAGCGGGCCCGGCGCACCGTGTTCCGGGCCCAGGCGGGTTATGGCTCGGCCGGCGCGACCAAAGGCCGGACCGGTTTCCGAGCCTACACCGGTTCGGGGCGCTCCCAGACCACGGCGGGCGACTGGGCGAACTTCCCCGGGCGCATACAAGCGCTGGCGAAGCGCCTGCAGGGGGTGCTGATAGAACGGCGCCCGGCGCTTGACCTCATTGCCGAGCAGCGCAACCCCGGGACGCTCATCTACGCCGATCCCCCCTACCTGCACGAGACCCGGGTCATCGATGGCGGCTCCTACTACCGCCATGAGATGTCCGAGCCGGAACATGTGGCGCTGCTGGCCCGACTGCGCAAGACACGGGCCGCGGTGGTCCTTTCCGGATACCGCAGCGAGCTCTACGACGACCTGCTGCTGCCCTATGGCTGGGAGCGGCACGAAACCCAGGCCCACGCCAACGGCCGCCGCGGCACCGTTCCCCGGACCGAGTGCCTGTGGCTGAATCCGGTCTGCATCGCGGCGCGGGACGGCGACCAGGGGAGGCTCTTCGCATGAACGGCCAGCCTGTCGTCGTCTCACCCCACACGCGGGCGCTCGAAGCCCTGATCCGGGCCCAGGCCGAGGCCCTGTCCACATCGGGCGCGGGTGGCGCCGAGCAGGAGGGGATGCTCTTCCTGGGCACCTGGCACGATGCCTACCCCACCATCCTGGTCCGGGACCCCTTCCTGACCGACGGGGCGAAGGTGCACTTCCTCTACCTGATGCAGGAGGCGCGGCGCAAACCCAACGGCGCCATCGCCATGCCCTCGGTCCGGGAGACCTGCCGGGTGCTCGGCCACTCCCGGGGGACGGTGATCCGCAATCTCCTGCTGCTGCGGATCACCCGCTGGATCAGCCTGTGCCAGCGGGTCCGTGATGCCTCCGGGCGCTTTCGCGGCAACCTCTACGCCATCCACAGCGAGCCGGCGCCCCTTGCCGACGCCACCTACCTCGACGACGGCTACATCAAGCTCCTCGAGGAGTCCACCCACGGGCACCGGAACCCCCATGTCCGGCGGGCCGCCCAATCGGCCCTGGAGGGGATCGACCGGGACGTGGCCGAGGGGCGCGACCCCCTCGAGCAACCCGATGCCATGGCCCGGCGCATGGAGGCGGCGGCCACGGTGGAGCGGCGTTCGGGCGGATTCTTCGGACTGGCGCTGGGGGGATCGGCCGCCCGGGGCGGCCGTGCGGGGCGGGATGACGCCAGGGATCCTGGCGAAGGCGGGGCACCCCGGCGTTCCGTTCACAGTGTGGCCAGCGGCGGGGGTGTTCAAAATTTAGACCCGGTGACGGAACCAGGTACAAATTTTGACGGCGCACCCCCCGTAAACGGGCAGAACGGCCGCAGGGCGGTGCAAATTTTACCAGGTCCAAAATTTGAACCCGGTGGGGCACAGCCAGGTACAAATTTTAGACCCGGCATCCAAGTCACTGAAAACAAAGAAAGTACAAATTTTGGACCTGGTTCCTGTAGTAGTAGTGGTAGTAATAAAACTACAACTACTACAGCGGGGGGCCGTTCAAAATCTGCACCCCCCTCGACGCCCGATGATCTCAGGTGGCCCGAGCAGTTCGACGACAACACCCGCCGGGTCGTCGGTCGCGTCCTCCGGGCCAGGCTGCCCGCCGAACACCACCAGGACATCCTCGACGCCCTCGCCCACAAGGCGCTGGACACCAGCGATCCTCTCCGCAGTCCCGGGCGGTACGCCGCCGAGCTCTGCGAGCGGGTCAGGGCCGGCGTCTTCGTGCCCGTCGGGCCCCCGCTCGCCAGTTGGAGCTCCCCCCCTAACCGCGCCCCGGAGCGCGCTTCCAACACTGGACGCGACCTCGAGCTGAGTCACCTGCGCGGCGACATCCAGGCGCTGGAGCGGCTGATTGAGGCTTCAAGGACCCCTGATGCCCGCAAGGGCCTGGAGACCCAACTCGGTCGGCTACGGGCCCAGCTCCAGGAGGCGGAATCCCGGCGGGAGGCACGCCCATGAGCGGAGCAGCCAGGTGGCCACAGCTGTGGCCACTTCAGGAAATGCTGATGGACCAGAGGGAACGGATGGAGAACCAAGGTGGCCACACTGTGGCCACCCCGGAAGGAGGTATTCCATGAGCCTGTTACCCGCAACGCTGGCGTTCGGAGAGACGCCGCTGACCCTTATCGACCGTCAGGGGGAGCCTTGGCTGACGGCTGCCGATCTGGGTCGAGCGCTTGGCTATCAACCGTTACGCAGGGGCAAGTCTGTACCCAAACTGGGTGACCCTTCAGTTCAGTCGGGTTTTACCGACGCTGAGTATGGGTGGCACGTGAACAAACTCTACAACCGCCATGCGGACGAGTTCACGTCCGAGATGACGGACCTGTTGGAGATGGAGACCCCCGGTGGACTCCAGAAGGTCCGCATCTTCTCGCCGCGCGGCTGCCACCTCATCGCCATGTTCTCGCGCACCGAGCGGGCCAAGGCCTTCCGCCGCTGGGTGCTGGACGTGCTGGAGCGCCACATCCGCGGATCCGGGCCGGAGTGCCAGCTCATGCCGCTGCTGGCGCTCACTCACGGGCGATGGGGTCACACCCTGAGACCCGGCGGGTACAACGCCATCTCCCTCAATACCGCCCAGGTGTTCGCCTATCTGCTCGAGCAATACGGCGATGGCGCCTGGCACGAGGTCTCACAGCGGCAGTTGAGTGCCGAGGTCGGCATTCCCCGGAGCAGTCTCGTCAAGGTGCTCGACGGGCTGGAGGCATGGGGACTGCTGCGCCGGCGCGGAGGCGGGCCAGGGGAAAGCGGCTGGATTCGGTTGCTGATGGGAAGGATCCGCCGGGAGATGAAGCGGGTGGAGTTTCCGCTTCCGGGGCGCGCGAAGGCATTGCTCCACTGAGGTGACATTGAGGCGGATCCGGCTGCCCGGGTGGGCGAAGAGGTGTGGCCACAGTGTGGCCACCGGATCTGGCATCCCTGCGGCCCTGGCTGCCGAAAACATTACAAGCGAAGGAGGTTGTACATGACGACCACAAGGGAGAACGCACACGGTGACCGTCCGGGCGCGCTGCGCAGCCAGGCGATCATGGAGATCCAGACCCGGCAGGCGCAGCGGCTGGTCTACGGGCGCCGTCCGGAAGGGGATAAACCGACCATCGTGGGCCTGTTGCGCTTCGCCACCATGCTGCGGCCCATCTGGATGGGCGCGGCGGCAGACGACCCCTATGCGGACTGGTGGCTGGTGCAGGTGGAGCGGGAGCTGCTGCAGGGGCGCGAGCACCTGGAGGCGCTGCGGGAGCACGTGGACCGGCTGCTGAAGAGCGCCCCGGCGGTGGACGTGAAGCTGGCGCAGTCCATGGAGCCGGTGCGGGTGGATCTCAACTTCAGCAGCCCCTACGCCTTCATGGGCGCCTACCTGCTGGCGGACTACGACGCGCTGGTGCGGGCGATTCTGACAGGTCGGCACGTGGGTCTGCTCGACCGGAACACGGCGGAGAAGCTGTTGTATGAGGGCGGCCGCGCGGTTCGGCGGGCCTACAGCGTGGCGCAGGGCTACCGGTATCTGGCGGTGACCCGGGAGGATCTGCGCCAGGGTACGGCCAAGGGGCGGCGAGCGAAGGAGATGCTGGGTGATCTGCCCCAGGAGGTGCTGGAGGGCGGGCTCCGCGCCGCCCATGCGCCCGACATCCGGCACCGGGAGGAGAAGCGGGGCACTGAGCCAGTCGACGGGGCGGCGGACCCGGATGGCGGGGATGAGCCGGGGGAGGAAGGCGGAGAGGAGGGGGATTCCACCACTGGCTTGCGGCAGCTGGCGGCCCAGGGGACATGAATCCGGTGACGTACGCGGATGTGGCCACACTGTGGCCACCTTCGGCCCGGACGGTGACGTACCCGGATTGCTCCGGCGCCAGGCGTGGCCTAAAGGGTTTAAAACCCTTTAAGGGTAAGGGGGGAACGGTGAGGACAGGCCAACGGGAGATGAATGGTGAACCCTAGCCCGCGGGATCTCATTCCGTGCTCGCAGCAGGAGGTCCGGGGCCGGCTCGCCGCGCTGGAGGAGCGCAGGAACCGGTTGAGGGCCTACGGCGATCGGATGGTGGCGGAGTTCCGGGAGCGGTTCCCGGACGCCCCGGCCTACCTGACCCGTTACGCCGACCGGACCAACAACGACTTCCGCTGGCGGCGCTCGGCGGCCAGGCGCTGGCGGGGCGAGGGGGTGAGGAGGCGGAACACCAGCATCGAGCTCACCGGCGAGGACGGGAAGCTCCTGCTGCAGTGGCTGCCCGAGGAGACACGGCGGGTATGGATCGACTACGAGCGGCGCCGCATCGAGCTCAACCTGGCGCTGGCGCTGACCAACTACGAGCGGATGCGGTTGCGCGACTACCTCGACCGCGTGGCGGTGCTGCGGCGCATCGCGCGGGAAAGCGCGGGATGACCGGGGCTGATTGTTAGTGGAGCAAGCCGTCCGCCCGTTGGTATGAACGGCTCGTCAACAGCACCGAAGGACAAGGAGGCATAGGGATGGCGAATGATTTCAGGGGACGGGGCAACTTGGGCGCGGCGCCCGCGCTCCGGCAGGTGGAGGTGGGTGGCGAGAGCCGGTCGGTGGCCTCCCTGCGCATCTACTTCGACCGCCAGGTGCCGGACGGCGACGGTGGCTTCGAGGACCGCGGCGGCTTCTGGCTCGACGTGAACCTGTGGGGTCCCAAGGCGGTCGCCGCCGTGAAGATCCTGCCGAAGGGGGCGCGGGTGGCGGCGGCCGGGACGCTGGTGCATCACACGTGGACCGATAAGGAGAGCGGCGAGGAGCGTGGCCGGCTGGAGCTGCAGGCGGATTCGGTGGATCTCGACCTGGGCCGGCTGGAGTCCATCGAGCTGCGGCGCAAGGAGACCAGGGAGGGCGAGCGCGATGACGGTTAAGAAATCCGACCTGGTGTATGCGGTCTCCCTCAAGGCCTCCATCGACCAGGTGCTGGCCAGGGACGTGGTGGACGCCGTGCTGGAGACCATCACCCAGTCACTGACCCGGGGCGACACGGTCGCCATCAACCGGTTCGGCAAGTTCGACGTGCGGGAGCGGGAGGCGCGGGTGACGCGGAACCCCAGGACCGGGCAGGCGATGGAGATACCCACGCGCCGGGTCGTTGCGTTCATCCCGGGCTCCACCCTGAAGGAGGCGGTGCGGTGACCGACGTTGAACCAACCCCAGATCTCCACACGCCATTGCCGGACTTTGGCCCAGACACCGCGGACGCAGTTGTCGCTGCTTACGTGGAGGAGCGCATCGAGGATTTTCGCGCGTGGCTATCAGCGCGTGGAATCCCTTTCGAGGCGGGTTCCCGGCAATGGTTGGCTCGTCAGCGGCGGCGGCGTAACGGATTCAAGACTCTGGTTGACATGCTGGGTATCCGAGTGTGATCGCCTTGAGCCGTCGTGAGTGTCGTATTGCGGTGTCTGCGTCCATACCGTCCCCTGACATTGTATCGAGGATGTCCTGCACCGCCTGTTCAGAGAGCAACTGCCTTGGATTCACATGAGACATTTTTGCTGGTGAGCCCTGACGGTGCATGCCGATCACTGACCGCTTTGCCCACTTCCCGTGACGAGGCCATCGACCTGATACATCGGGCGAGGGTTGGGCTTGGCACATACACCTTTGTTCGGGATGTCTCAGATCCGGATGGAGGTGAGATACGTATTGTGGAAATTGCCCTCTCCACCTATGCGGGAGAAGAACTCGGTCTTACCCACTTGACCATGGGCAGCGGAGTAGTCGCGACGGCCCAGGATATTTCCAGATATCTGCAAGCCGTAACTGTGAACCGTGCCGGTGAATCGCCTTTGAACCTGTCGCTTGATGTGTACGAAGACGATCCAGATTGCGAGGGCAATTATGCGTGGCTTTGCCTGGAGGACTCATCTGGAAGAAAGGTGGCTGAATTCGGGCTTGCGGTGCGCAACCAACTGTCGCTCCCGAGACAGACTGAGTCACCTACCGACCCCGTCTATGTTTGCGGGCTCCCCACTCTCCGCTCGACCTTCAGGTTCGTTGAGATTGCCCGCGAAACATTCCGCTGCGACTACGTGAGGTTCCGATCCTACCCGCTTAATTCACGCTCCGCTGGCTGGTTCTCTTAGGGCATGCAAATACAGGTGATCCACATTATCCACCAGCATTCGGTAGACGCCGTCGTCGTCAAGCCGCATGACGCCATAGGCGAACCACCGCGCCTCAAGCTCTTCACTGGCGGCCTTGTCGAGTCTGTCGAGCGTGCTTCGCTGAGAGCCTGTCGGTTCGTCGGCATGCGCCACCCTGAACGTTATCTCCACTGGGTGGTACAGCACTTCTTCGCCCTGCTTATGTTCGACCAGGGTGTCTGGAGCAAGTTGGAATTCAGCAGCATCGTCCGTTTGTCTGATGCAACTCACGGAGGCCCGCCCGTGAAATATGCGGGGCTTTGGCGGGGGTGGGAATCGTGTGTTTCGGATGGCGCTTTGATAGGCGAGTGTGAAACCGTCATACAGGGTAAGGCGACTTGCTTTGAGCAGACTAGTGGCCCATTCCCGTCGCTGTTCTTCTGTCCAGCCGTGCTTTCTCTGTTGGTCATAAGACTCTTTCAACACACCAAGAAAGGCTATCGCAACGGAACGGATCAGGGAGGTCCTGTACATGGCCGGACCAAATCGGCCCGCAGCATCCTGTCTTCGTCGGTTTACCTCTTGCTCATCAGGTCGCTCCCTGTCCTCGGGACGGCGGTGCGCAGGGCGCGTAGCGACCGGTTCACGTCTCGGCACGAGCGCCTCAGGGAGGTGAAACTCGCGCTTCTCAACGCGACGTTTTGGGGGTTGATTGTCTCTGGTACGCAAACCCTTGGGCGAGCCATCACATCCAAACCTGTGCGGTCCCTTGTCAGCCCTGAAGTGCGGGCTTTTCGCAATCTCCCCCAACGTATACACATTGATCGGGGTCAGGGGCACGTCACAGAACGGGCAGCTGAACGGCGCAAATTCGAGTCCCTGGTCGAGATAGAGCTCCCGGTACTCGTATGCCGTTCGCTCCTCGGTATCACCCTCGCCTATTGCCCACTCCGACATCCCTCATTCCCCTCCAGAGTCCACGCCAAACCAAATCCGATGCCTTCAAGTTTGCCACGTCGCACCGCCACCGTTACATTTTCGGCCGGAGGGAATGTGCCATGACCCGTCTGTTCCTCTGCGAGAAGCCCTCCCAGGCCCGCGACATCGCACGGGTGATGGGCTGTGGCGCGAGGGGCGAGGGGTGCCTCCGGGGGGATGGGGTGGTGGTGACCTGGTGTTTCGGCCACCTGCTCGAGATGGCCCCGCCCGACAGCTACGGCGAGGTGTTCAGGCGCTGGAGCCTCGAGGCGCTGCCCATCATCCCCGACGCCTGGCGCTACGAGCCCCGCAAGGAGGCCGGGAAGCAGCTCAAGGTCATCCGGGGGCTGCTGGCCGAGGCGGGCGAGGTGGTGATCGCCACCGACGCGGACCGGGAGGGCGAGACCATCGCCCGGGAGGTCCTGGAGCGGTTCCGGTGGCGGGGGCCGGTGCAGAGGTTGTGGCTCTCGGCCCTGGACGATGCCAGCATCCGCAAGGCGCTGGCTTCGATGTGGCCCGGCGAGCGGACCGAGCCCCTCTACCGGGCCGGCATCGGCCGGGCACGGGCCGACTGGCTGGTGGGCATGAACCTCACCCGGGCCTACACGGTGCTGGCGCGGGGGCAGGGGTTCGACGGGGTGCTCTCCGTGGGGCGGGTCCAGACGCCGACGCTGCGCCTGGTGGTGGACCGTGACCGGGAGATCGAGGCCTTCACGCCCCGGCCCTACTGGGAGGTGGTAGTCAGCTTCGGGGCGCCGGGGGAGGGCGGCTCGTCCTTCCGCGCGAAGTGGCTGCCGCCCGAGGAGATGGCCGATTCGGAGGGCCGCTGCATCAGCGAACCGGCGGCCCGCACCCTGGCGCAGCGGGTGGCGGGCGGAACGGGCCGGGTGGCGGACGCGCAGACGCGGCGGGTGCGGGAGGCGCCGCCGCTGCCTTTCGACCTGGGAACCCTGCAGCAGGAGTCCTCCCGCCGCTACGGCATGGGAGCCCAGGAGGTGCTGGACGCGGCCCAGTCCCTCTACGAGAAGCACAAGGCCACCACCTATCCACGGACCGACTGTCCCTACCTGCCGGAGTCCATGCTGGCCGAGGCGCCCCGGGTGCTGGAGGCCCTGCGGCAGTCCGATGGCCGCATCGGGACGCTGGTGGAGCGCGCCGACCGGGCCATCCGGTCGCGGGCCTGGAACGACGGCAAGATCACCGCCCACCACGCCATCATCCCCACGGCCGCGCCCTGCGGCGTGGCCGCCATGGGCGAGGCGGAACGGCGGGTCTACGACCTGGTGCGGCGGCGCTACCTGGCCCAGTTCTATCCCCGGCACGAGTATGACGCCACCACGGTGACCCTGGCGGTAGGCGGGGACGATTTCCGCGCCACTGGACGGCGGGTGGTGGTGGCCGGCTGGCGGGCGCTGTTCGGCCGGGAGCCGACGGAGGAGGGTGAGGAGGAGGCAGCCCAGGAATTGCCGGGGCTCCGCCCGGGCGATGGCTGCCGGGTGCTGGAGGCGGAGGTGGCGTCACGCCAGACCAGGCCCCCGGCCCGCTACACCGAGGGGACGCTCATCGCGGCGATGAAGAACGCCGCGCGCCTGGTGGAGGATGCGCGGCTCAAACGCATGCTGAAGGAGACCGCGGGCCTCGGCACCGAGGCGACGCGCGCGGGCATCATCCGGACGCTGCTGGATCGGCGCTACGTGGAGAAGCACAAGCAGCACCTGGTCTCGACCGAAACCGGCCGGGCGCTGATCGATGCCCTGCCGGGACCGGTGAAGGACCCGGGGACCACGGCCCTGTGGGAGCAGGCGCTGGATGAGATCGCCCAGGGGGCCGGCAACCTCGAGGCATTCCTGGCGCGGCAGACCGAATGGGTGCGCCAGCTGGTGGAGCGGACCCGTACGGGGAGCGGCGCGGTGGGCGTGGCGAGCGAGCGGCCCGCCTGTCCCGACTGTGGCCGTCCCATGCGGCGCCTGCGGCGTAACGGCAGCACGCGGCATTTCTGGGGCTGCAGCGGGTACCCGGAGTGCGGGACCACCCTGCCGGACAAGGGCGGCAAGCCCGGTCGGCCGCTTCCGAAGGAACCGGTGGGTCAGTGCCGGTGCGGCGGCGCCGTGAAGGAGACGCCCAGGGCCTGGAGCTGCCAGGCCTGCGGCGCGACGGTGTGGCGGGAGACGGCAGGCAAGCGGCTCACGGCGAAGCAGGCCCTGGCGCTTCTCGCCGGCCAGGTGGTGCGGCTGCAGGGGCTGAAGTCCCGGGCGGGGAAGGTGTTCGAGGCGGATGCCCGCATCGAGGAGGGCAAGGTGCGGCTGTTGTTTGGCTCCGGGGAGACACGCGCCGGCGCACGACGGTCCCGCGGGCATGCCGCCACGGATGCAGGCCCGGGGCGGTGACGGGAATGGCCATGCAGAGCAGGGAACCCCGTTCATCCGCCGGCATGTGCCACGTGGCACACCCGTCCGACGCCGACCGGATGAATGCCGGCACCCTGCGCCATGTGGGCGTGGAGCGGCTGCGGCGCGGCCGTTACCAGCCGCGGCGGGATTTCCCGGACGAGGGGCTGGCCGAGCTCGCCGAGTCGATCCGCAGCCAGGGGGTCGTGCAGCCCATCGTGGTGCGCAGCCTCGGTGGGGAGGACTACGAGATCGTTGCCGGCGAGCGGCGTTGGCGCGCGGCGCAGCGGGCGGGACTGCAAGAAGTGCCGGTGCTGGTGCGGGAGCTGGACGACACCGCCGCGGCGGTGCTCGCGCTGCTGGAGAACACCCAGCGGGAGGACCTCAATCCCGTCGAGGCGGCCGAGGGCGTCGCACGCCTGGTGGAGGAGTTCGGGTTGACCCACCAGGAGGTGGCGGAGGCACTGGGGCGCAAACGGGAGCACGTCTCGCACCTGCTGCGCGTCACCCGGCTGGAGCCGCCGGTCAAGGCGCTGGTGGCCTCGGGCGCGCTCTCCTTCGGTCACGCCAAGGTGCTTGCTGGGCTGCCCCCGGCACGCCAGGTGGACCTGGCGCGGGAGGCCGCCGACCACGGCTGGTCGGTGCGGCGGCTGGAGCAGCGGGCGAAGGCGCCAGCCGCCGGGTCGGTTGGCCGGGAGAATCGGGACCCGAATCTGGAGCAGCTGGAGCGGCGCGTCGGGGAGACGGTGGGGTCGCCCACGCGGCTCGAGTATGACGGGGCGTCCCGGCGCGGGACCATGACGCTCACCTTCCACAGCCACGAGGAGCTGGAAGGGATCCTTTCCCGGCTGGGTATTTCCCAGGAGGAGCCTTGACCATCGCCAGAATATTCCGCTATAGGTAAATTGCTCGACGAGTGTCGCTGCTCTCTCAGCGATGCCCTTGAAGCCTCTCCGGATCGGGCAGAGAGGCGGGCCCTGTGGCCTCGATCCATGATCAACAGCCCCACAGTGATGGTGTCTCCCTCGCGGGATCTATCTCCTTGGGGTTGCTGACCTCAGGTATTGCACCGCCTTGCGGGGAGACGCCCCGCAAGGGAACAGCGCTCCTTCCGCCGGGCGGATAACCAACCACCCACCCGACCGGAAGGAGACCGGAATGAGCGTCATGCACGCATTCGACACACTGGCGTTTGCCAAGAAGTTGAAGAACGCGGGCTACACCGAGGCCCAGGCCGAGGCGCTTGCCGAGGCGCAAGGCGAGGTGTTCCGCGAGATGCTCGAGTCCACGCTGGCCACCAAGGACGATGTCCGTGACATGGCCACCAAGACGGATATCGAGGATCTCAAGGCCGCCACCAAGGCGGATATCGCGCGCCTGGAAGCCGCCACCAAGGCGGATATCGCCGCGCTGGATCATAAGATCGATCTGGTGGCCAACCGCCTGACCATCCGCCTCGGCGGCATGCTTGTCGTAGCCGTCGGTGCGCTGGCGGCGATGCGGTTCTTCGGCTGAATCATCAGCCACTGCTGCTGCAGTTCCAGAACTCTCAGGCTGAACCGTCAGCCATTCACCCCACCGGGGAGACACCTT
>NPID01002890.1_pt3 | contig 31508 bp, 43 predicted proteins | sample 8637491 | NCBI WGS metagenome assembly NPID01 (sample SAMN07420843, study PRJNA396082) | bioreactor metagenome | isolation source: sample BA6 brine-fed electro-methanogenic bioreactor BA | place: Japan: Kochi | collected 2016-06-14 | reverse complement strand
TGTTGAAGAACACCTGTGGCCTAAGGGATCAGGAATACATGTTCCTCAGGATAAGAGATCTTGTGGATGCAAAAATATGAAGGGCCAAGTTTCTCACTGTAATACTTGATTTCCCACTTCATGCTTAATAAATAACAAATATGTTATCGAATGACAAGCCTTGCTTAAAAGAGCTATCCGATCACGAAGAAGCAATCTGTGTTTTGCAGAATTATGGAACACCTTGCCTGTCACCAAGATGAACACTATCATTTGAGAAGTGATTGCAGCCAGTGATGTAAGTATTTTCCGACAACTACTGAATGCAGCAGAACTGCGTCAGGGTAGCAGAAAAAAATAGAGTTTCGCAGTCTCTGATTCAGATTGTTCTACCTCAAAAAGAAATGCGAACTCCTTGGGATGTAATCTTGCAAAGCATGACACAAAGTGATATATTCGCTCATGGATAAGCTCGTAACAAAATGGTTCTTGAGATGGGTAATGAAAACTGATTTGTCCAGTATAGCACTCAATGAAGCTCTTGTGAATCTTGAGAATGGGCTGTCGGTCGCTGACCTTGGTAAGAACCTGTACAAGGTCAGGGTGAAACGAGAAGGTCAAGGGAAAAGCTCTGGATACAGGACCATCGTGGTTTACAGAGAGAAGAAACGCGCAATCTTCCTGTATGGGTTTGCGAAGAATGAGATGGAAAACTTGACCAGTAAAGAACTCCATTACTTTCAGAAACTGGGTAACGACCTTCTTAAGCTGAATCGATCTCAAATAGAGATAGCAATCAAGGACAATGTGTTGTTCGACTTGGAGGATGTGAAATGAGAAAGGCAATGAGAGAAGCAATCGGTGAGACAATACAGGATATGCTTAACTCTGGTCTGCATGTCTCGTTCACAAAAAGGGATTTCGATGAACTCGGAATTGAGTTCTCAGATGTGACAATAACTCCTGAAGAGATCCAAGCAATCCGGGCAAGAACCAAACTTAGCCAAGCTGTATTTGCCAGGCTTCTCAATGTATCGCTCTCTTCAGTAAGGCAGTGGGAGCAGGGTAAGAGAAGGCCAACTGGTTCAACTAAGGTGCTCTTAGACCTACTGAATAAGTCTCCTCACATTCTTGATTACAGAATCAAAGCCTGATATAATCTTACAATCAAAGCAGGACCACTGAATGCAGCAGAACTGCGTTAGGTAGCAAAAAAGCAGAGCTCTCGCAGTCTGCTTTTTCAGATTGTTAGCCGGGAAAAATCATAAGTCTCATCAGGAGGGCAGTATGCCAGAGGGTAAGTACCACAACTTCAACATCGGCAAGCTCTGGAATGCAATGGAAGATAAGCGAGACTCAAAAGGATTCACCAAAAAGCAAATGATGGATGACTTGAATGCGGTGAACAACCAAGTTATTCCAATGAGTCTTGAGACTGTAACGGGAATGGTCGGGAGAAACAACACTACTTGCCAACACGCGCTCCATATGTGTCGATGGCTTGACAGGACCCCGGAGAGTTTTCTTGATGGTGTCCATATAACTGAACCGCTTCCATTTCCTGTAAATGGGAGGCTTTACTGGAGTATGCCAGCGCTTGCAAAAGCAGTAAAAGATCGGAAAGAAAGCCAGGAGTTGACATGGAAACAACTGGCCCAAGAACTCAACTGCTCCCAAAGTCAGGTGAGTGGTTTACACAGGATAACCTATGGAGTTAGCATTCACCTGGCTATGAGGATCACACAGTGGCTTGAGCAACCTTCAATAAACTATATAGTTTTAATATAGTATAGAAATACTAAAGGATTGAAAAGGAGCAAGCTGAGAATAGAGATTCAGATCAGGAACAACGAGAAAGAAACCTTAACGGATGAGAGTTTGTTTAACGGAGAATGATTCAGTCATCAGGATCATTACTGCGATGAAAGCTACCCAAGCTGAATCCAGGCATTATTGGAGGTGAGAAGTAATGAAGAAGGAATATGACCTTTTAAAGATGAAGTCCCGAAATAATCCTTATACCGGACAGCTCAAGAAGCAGATTACACTTCGCCTTCAGCCTGAGGTTATCGAATACTTCAAAGAGATGGCCAGGGAGTCCGACATTCCATACCAGAGTCTGATCAACCTCTATCTTCTGGATTGTGTGAACAGCCATCGTAAACTGAAAATGGAGTGGGCTTCCTCATAAATACCCAACCGCTTTCCCAGTGCTCAACCAGTACTATCATCCGACTCGGGCGATGGCTGTACAGGTTATTCAGAATCCAGGCAAAAAACGGTGTTTGAGCAGCAAGGAGATTTTTTGCGCACCAACCTCCATCAGAAACAGGAAACCCTCAACATGATTAAAAGGCCACACTGGATCCCCCGCCCCCTGTCAAACTACCACCCGGCGTTCTATCACGCGGCGATATGGATGCACCGGTGCTGCCGCTGGCTTGAATGGCGGTTCGATGGCCGACGGTATACTGGAACGACCTCGGATTCCGTTTTGCCATACCGGATCAAGAAGCATAAGAGCGTGCTTGTTCGCCGCTACAAGGGAGTGGACCTCGCCCTCCAGCTGAACAAGGTCGAGAACCTGCGCATCGTGGTAGAGCGGGTGAACGGCCTCCTGCTCCGCCCCGGGGAAACCTTCTCTTTCTGCAGGAGAGTAGGGAAACCAAGCCGCCGCCGTGGGTTCAAAGAGGGCGTGGAGCTTTGCCGGGGTATCGCCCGGCCGGGGATTGGAGGGGGGATCTGCCAGGCGTCCAACCTGCTTTTCTGGATGGCTCTGCATACTCCGCTTACGGTATTGGAACGGCATCACCACAGCTTCGATCCATTCCCGGACACGGGCAGGGTGCTTCCCTTCGCAAGCGGGGCCACCGTGATGTACAACTATCGAGACCTCCGGCTGCACAACCCCATCCCATACACTTTCCAGATCAGGCTATGGATGGACGACAAGTTCCTGAACGGAGAGCTGAGGTGTTCGGAGGAGCTGCGGTATTCCTACCGTGTATATGAGAAGAACCATCGATTCGAATACCGTCAGGGGCAGTATCTTCGCCATAACGAGCTGTGGCGCAGGGTTATCGACAAGCACGGGGGTGGGGTTACAGTACGGCACGAACATCTGGTGAGCAACAGCGCAGAAGTTAAGTACGTTCCCACCCCGGAAAGGTTTCTGGCATCCAGCAGTATTCAGGAGATGGGAGTTGCACAGGATCCTGAAGATGCGTAGCATTCACTAATGTTCAGACCAACTTGATGAGATTCGATTCATCGGGAGGCGTCTGTCATTGAGATAAGGTTCTTGTGACATTCTCAGGATACCAGCACTGTTGAGTGCAGGGCCTGAAGAGTTTACATGGCATATACTGGCTGATGACACATTATGAGTCTGCACGAAAGTGTGAGGAGATGCAATGAAGGGCTTTCTTCTGGTAACCGGTGTTGTGATGATCATTGCAGGCGTCCTCGGGAACAGCCTGGGACTCAGCCAGGGAAGCGGTTTCGGCTACGGTCAGTTTTTCGTGTGCATCGTTGGCGTGCTTCTGGTAACAGCGGGATTCACCGGAAAGAAATTCCCCGCCGTGTACCGGAGTGCCTCCGTAATTCTTATGAACACTGTGCTTCTCATACTCCTTGTTGAGTTCATCTCCCTGATGGTCACGAAGGTGTTTCATGTGGGTTCTCCGTCCTCTCCGAATCCCCGTGCAGCAATGCAGAGCGAGCAGATCAGGGAAACAGGCCTTATCTTCCCTTCTCGGGAGTTTGCTCCTTTCCTTACGTGGCGATCCGCTGAAACTGCGCTTCCGCTGATGAACATTGATTCCAATGGAGTAAGACATACAGCATACTCCTGCGATGATGCTGGCAGCCTTGAGGTGCTTACCCTGGGAGGTTCCGCGATGTGGGGATGGATGGTCCCGGACTCTATGACCATACCGTCCCTGCTGCAAAGAAACCTGAACTCTGAGCTGGGAATGGGGACCTTCTCAGTAAGGAACTATGCAGAGAATGGCTATGTGTCCACGCAGGACCTGCTTCAGCTGGTCCTAAGGCTGCAGCGGGGTGACAGACCCTGCATGGTGATAGCTTATAATGGCTTTAACGATGTTCTTGCAGCATGTGAGAATGCCGCTGCGGGAACGGTCATCGGTCAGTCTGTGATTGAGGGTTTCTTCTCCCGGAGGGCAGCACCTGTTTCGGCCGGGTCTTCCACTCTTCTTGACCTCCTGGGAGGGCTTCGAACGATTGGCGTTCTCAGGAGTCTCATTCCAAACGAGCAGGCTGTTCAGGAAGGGCCTGATGTTCTGATCGTTGCCAATCCCATCATCAAGGATGAGGATTTCGACCTTGAGGCCCTTGCTGAAGAGACCGCATCGATCTACATGGCGAACTATCTGATAGTAGCCGCCCTTTCGGAGACCATGGGTTTCGAATACCTTTTCGTGCTGCAACCTTACCTGAACAGCGACGTGAGGACGCTTACATCAGTTGAAGAGGAAATCCTGCGAAACGAGGACCCTGTCATTCTGGAGCTGGCATCGATGGTTTACGATGAGATACTGCAGGATACGGTTCTCTACCCTAATATCATCAGTTTGGATGGCGCCTTGAAGGATGTTGAAGAAACCGTTTTCACTGACATCTGCCACATGACACCGGCTGGCAACGAAGTGATGGCCGATGCCATAAGCCGGTTTCTTTTTTCCAGCGGTTCAACTCTTTGGTCAGGAAACGATCCTGTTTGTGAATGAGCCGGCAGGAAGCGCCGGCCACCCCGACACATTCAGGCATGGACCAGAAGCTTGGGAGGGAGTAGGTTAGTCGGGCGACGAACCATGCAGCATGCTTGAAGCTGAGGAGGAAGTAAGCATGTCCATGGACTTTGCCTTCCGCCCGGCGGAGGACGTTCTGATAGTTGAGGTAACTGGTAAGTACTCACTGGAGGAAGCATGCTCTTCCTTCCTAAAACTCCTTGACTACCTCAAGCAGAACCCGGCCAGGCGGGTTCTTGTCGACACCCGCGGGCTTCAGCGGGATCGTATCAGCTCCATGGACAACTATCTGTATGCCGAGTTCGTTGCGAAGCACTCTTTTCTTTCAGAACTGCCCCTGAGGCCCTTGTATCTCGCCTATCTTATTCCGCAGTCCAGGGTCGAATCCTCCAGATTCCCCGAGGACGTGGCAGCCAACAGGGGAGTCATACTGAGAGTTTTCTCCCGGGAAGAGGATGCATTGGCCTGGCTGCGCAGCTGAGAAGGAGAAGAGGGCATGAATGCATTACAGGAAATGAAGCGTTTTTAGAGTTCTGCGACATTGCCGTGAGCGCGTTCGAGGAGGAGTACGGACCTGAACTGGCACACCAGGTGAAATGCGTTGAGTATGACATCCCTTTCCCGGGGTTCTTTCACAGCACATTCTCTCCGGAACACCCTTTGCAGATCCCAGTGCCTGTGAGCAGGCCGCGTTGAGGTGTCTGGGACGGACCTTTGATAAGAATCCGGCTGATTACCGGCTCTACCGGCCGGGGTATCCCGCCGGGCTTCCGGAAAGGGTCATAAACACTCTGGGGCTCGGAAAGGGATGCAGGATACTTGAGATAGGCTGCGGGGCGGGGCAGGCTACCGCGCTGTTCGCCGGGCTCTTGCCTTCGCAGGTCTGCATCGATCCAGGCCCAGGGCTGCTCAAGCAATGCAGGGCCGCCCATGGAGACCTTCCAGGCTACTCCTTCGTGCAGAGCTCCTTTGAGGATCTCCAGTGCAGGCCGGGGTCCTTCGATCTGATATACGCGGCCACCTGTTTTCACTGGCTCGTTCCCGGGCTGAGGTTCCAGAAGGCGCACCGCCTTCTCTCCCGGGGAGGCGGTCTGGCGGTCTTCACCCACAGGCATGTGAAGGGGTGGGAAGGTTTCTTTACCGACGTACAGAGCGTTTACCGCAGGGAAGCCCCTGAGCTTGTCCGCCCTGTTTCAGGAGTGACACTTAAAGAAGAAGGGTTCGAGGAGAATCCGCTGAAACTCCTTCATGAATCTGAGTTCGATCAGGAGAACACCTACACCGGTGATGAGTACACCGGGCTGCTGAGGACTTTTTCGGATCATATCTCCCTGGGAGAAGAAAGACTTGGCAGGCTCTGCAGCGGTGTCCGCGATCTCATTGATGAAAAGTACGGCGGAAGAGTCAGCAGGACACTTACGACGCACCTTTCCATATTCGTCAGGGTTTGATGGCGTTCTTCCCCGTTGGATGCGCCTGGAACTGGAACTGGAACATCTGATTCAAATGCTGAATGGAGCTGGATGAAACCGAAACTCACTGCCCGGGAACACTACGACCGGCTGGCCAAGATGGGGAACGACATCAATGATCCTCCGGATGCCCTGTCATACATGGCCAGGTGGGACGGACCTCCGTTCTGGGATGCAATAGGTGATCCCAGGGGCAAGGATGTGCTTGAGACAGGGGTCGGCACGGGACGACTGGCAATCCAGCTGCTTGACAGGGGCTGCCGCAGCTTCACCGGTCTGGACATCTCACCTCTGACGATAGAGGCGGCTGGGAAAAGACTGAATGGATTTTCCAATGTACGGCTGATCCTGGGTGACATTTCGGAGTTCCGCAGCCCCTGCAGCTTCGACATTGCGTACAGCGTTCTCACTTTCATGCATGTGCAGGATAAGGCGAAGGCCCTTGAGAACATGGTAGGATCCCTTCGCCCTGGAGGGAAGCTGGTCCTCTCACTGGACATGGCATCGGATACCTTCGATTTCGGCCAGTGGGAGGTTCCCCTGTTCCCCTGGGAACCGGAACTCTACGTTCAGACCCTGGAATCACTGGGCTGTGACGTGTCTGAACCCATTCCACTTGTGGACTGGTGGAGGGACTCCAGCGGCGGGGTGTCGGATACCTACGGTATGGCAATAGCATCCCTTATATCGGCTGTAAGGCGGTAGGGGAAGCTTGAAAGAGCGCCTTCAAACCTTGATCATGATGGTTTCTTCCGCCGCCGGTCTCGCGGCGGTGGCAGGCATTGTTTCATACGTCCTGCGTAATGACAGCGGCCATACAGGCTTCAGCCCTTATCTTGCCCTCGGGGTGTTTATTCCCGCATCTCTGGCGGGGCTCATTCAGCTCCAGTTCTTACGCACACCCGGCTCTGCAAGGCGATGGGCCGTGATGGCTATTCTCACCGGCATTGGCGGCATATGTCTGCTGGTATATCTGGACCTGAGCAACACACTCCTTGAGTACGGGGTATGGTGTCGCAGGGGGATGCCCTGACGGCAGCCGGCGGATCGCCCTCTCCTGCCTGTTCGCCCCGGCCGGTCAGCGGCAGTCTGTACCGCAGCACCGAACTGGAATATCTTACTCGCGGTAAAAGGGAATGAAACTCATTTGAGAGGAGATGTTCGTGGTTGCATCATCGGTTCTCCTGGTTTTTCTGATGGCAGTTTCCGGCGTTGAGATCGTTTCTCCGGAGGAAGGCGGTGTGTATGACGGCAACTGGCTGACGGTCCGGGCCATCGTGGAGAACGATGACATGCTGCCGGATTCCGTGAGTTTTGTGCTCAATGGTGATCCATCGGTTCCGGTTCCCAGGCTTTCCACCGACTGGTACACCTACATGGCCGACGACCTGCACAGGGGGTTCTCGGAGTCTCCAGCCCCCATGGACGATACCATACTCTGGACCGCTCCTGTTACCGGAACACATCACGAGTTCCCCACGCCCGTTGTGGTGGACGGCATTGTCTACTACCCGCAGGATTCCACCGGAGATTCCCTTTATGCCCTGGATGCGGCAACCGGCGAGGTGCTGTGGAAGTACTTTACCGGGTACACCGACGATGCCGTCACGGTGAAGGACGGACTTCTCTACACATCAAGCGACTCCCTCTGGTGTCTGAACGCCATTACCGGGGAGAGGGTCTGGGCCAACGGGCAGGCCACTTCAGCCGCCAGCACTCCCGCTGTTGATTCCGAACGGGTCTACAACTGCAGGCCGGTGTGGAGTTCCAACAGCACATGGGTGTACTGCCTTGACCGGTTCACGGGGAATGTGGAGTGGTCCGTAAGCGTTCCCGGCTATGCCGCCAGCTGCCTCACCATCTGGGACGAAAAGCTCTACATGCCCACCTATACCGGTCCACTTTACGCTTTGAACATTGCCGACGGCTCAATTGTCTGGGAGAGTGACGAGTCCACCGGGGGCTACTGGGACTCTTCTCCGGTGATAGTGGACGGCGACATCTACATCCTGGGCAATGACAGCTACGCAAGGGCCTTCGACGCCTCCACCGGCGCCGTGATATGGGAAACCGCTGTTACCCCGGGAACATACCTTTCAGCCACCCCGGCTTATCACGACGGAAGGCTTTACTTCGGCGACCAGGTGGATTCCTTCCACTCCATGGATTGTGCCGCGGGAAGCTACCTGTGGTCTGTGCCCGGGGTGATACACGGATCCCCCGGGGTGGCCGACGGAGTGGTGTTCTTCGGCGAGGGGAGCAACTACTACGACGAAACCGCACATGTGTTCGCGTACGATATCACCGACGGTTCGGTGATCTGGAGCTACCAGACCACCTCCGGCCCCTACGGCATAGTTTCAAGCCCCTCCATAGTGGACGGCGTGATGTACATTGCCGGGACCGACGGGAACCTTTACGCCTTCGGCACCGGCCTGAAGTACACCTACCTTGACGATCTGTTCGCGTCGGTGGGATCCAACCAGCTGATCGTAACCTCGTACTTCGAAGGCTCGCCGGCGGCTGCGGACACCATTTCATTCACCGTGAACGGAACCGGCATCGAGTTCGGCCCCTCTGCGGGGCTCGGTCTTCGAGCGGCGCCCAATCCCTTCAGCTCCTTCACTTCGGTCTCATTCACCGTTGCCTCGCCGGGCATGGTTTCCGTTTCGGTATACGACATGACTGGCCGGGAGGTGGCTTCCCTGGTGTCCTCATCGATGGAAGCGGGCAAGCACTCGGTTGAATGGGACGGCACGACGGGATCAGGGGAAAGCGTATCGCCTGGGATATACCTCTGCAGGATGGAGAGCATGGGCGCTTTGGAGACGGTTGGTCTCTGCGTGCTGCGATAGCTGGAAGGGGGAGTTGTGGTGATGGTGTGCCTACTGGCCGTGCTGTTCTCGGCCTCGGGATGGTTCACGGTTGCAGAGACCGGGGGAGAAGTGCATCCCCTGGACTGCCGGATCGATGAAGCGGGGAACTACCATCTGGACCTTGCCGCCGACTCCTTCGTGACCCGTTATGTCTATGATCCTGAAGGTATTGAACTCTCCTCCTGGATAACTGAACCGCCTCCGGAGAGGCTTGAGTTCTCATTTGGTTCCACCCCTGATGACGAGGGCTATTCCCATCAGCTGCTCTGCTCCAGGGAAGGTGAGANNGGTGTGGTGACCTATATGGACGAACTCCCGGCGATGGCAGTGTCCGACCTCCAGGGAGGATGCATCGCGGTGTTCGAGACTCCGGAGAGTTCCGGGATATGGAGGGTGCTCAGGTGCGATTCCTCGGGTGGAACGGTGCTGGAAGGGGAGTTCGAAATGGGCGGCGGCCCGATGATCTCCGTCGCCGATGCCTGCGCTCTACCCGGTGGAGGGGCGGCCATGACCGGGGTTACCGACAAGTACGGTATGAACACATTCATGTTCCTGGCGGCTCTGGATCACCAGGGTGACCTGTTGTTCTCGGTCACGGACTCGCTTCTCTATCACGGGGCGGGAACACTGCTTTCCGCGGACAGCACCGGTGTCACTGTTGCGGGGTATACAGGCCTGGAAAGACCCGACGGCTTCTTCATGCCGCCTTACGACTCCGATGTGTTCATATCGAGGTACGACATGGAGGGAACTGAAGTCTGGCGAACCATCGTGGAACTGCCCAGGGAGAACCGGCCGGTTACTCTTCACTGCGCTTCACCGGGATCTGCGGTGCTTACCGTTTCCTCTTTCGATTATGAGGGCCATACCCGGCGGAGCTACGCCATTATGGACTTCGACCTGAACCGGGCCGGTCCCTGACCTTCCCGGTCTATCTGCCCCTCAGTTCCTCCTCGATCTGCCGGTCGACCCGCTTGAACCAGAAATCGCGGTTATCACCTCCTGCTGTCAGCAGGGCCTTGGTAAGGTCCTCCACCGTTGACTCCAGCTCAAGCATGAAGGAGTCCATGGCGAACGCCCTGCCGGGGTCTTCCTCCTCCGGGTAGAGAAGTTCGATCAGCCTTTCTATCATCTGGTCCATTCCGTAGACTTTCAGATGGAGGAGTTCATGGACGACCACCTCTTCCAGATGCTCTTCGGGTATGCTCTCATGCAGCAGCACCGCCGCCATCCTGTTGTCGCGGTCTATCTTCACGTCGCCGGACTTCCTCCAGTCAGTGGAAACGGTTGTCAGCCTTATGTCCCAGTCGCTCAGCCTCAGTACCCGCTGCCACTTCCTCAGGCATTCACCGGCCATCTCCACGTTCATCGGTTCTCCTTCCCCGAGCCGGGATCCCCCTGGGCCAGGCTCAGCATGGCTTCGAGATGCTCTGAAAGGACCTTTTTGCCCTTTTTCGTTATCGAATACCAGGACACAGGTTTCCTGTTCAGGAACTCCTTTCTGACGCAGATAAGCCCCGAGTCCTCCAGCTTCCGGAGCTGAGCCCCCAGGTTGCCGTCGGTTTCGCCCAGAAGCTCCTTGAACCTGCTGAACGATATCGCCGAGTGCCTGGAGAGCAGCACGCAGATGCCTAGCCTGGTCCTATGGGAGAGAATCGAGCTGATCCCACCCAGGGCCTCAGCTATTCTGCTTCCGTCATCAGGCACGGGAGCCCCTTTTCCTGGGGGCCATGATCATCAGGGCCAGGAACATCAGTATTCCGGTACCCACCCACACGAACTTCTGCAGAAAGAGGGATGCTATGTAACCCGCCGCCATCACCGCGGAGATCCACAGGAAGTTCCTGTCGAAATGGACACCGGCGGTCCACCATCCGAATGCAACTATGAGGATGATGACCTGGCTTAGCAGAACCCCTTGTATCCTTCCCGTAACCGCCAGCAGTACGGCAAGCGCTATGAAGACAAGCATTCCCGACCAGTGGAGAACATGCTTCACACCTGCTTTTCTGTCGAGCTGCCCCCTGGTGATGTCGGAGCTCTTTCCCAGATAACCGCTGAGTATGCCGCCGGCGGGCCCCGCCACCGCCCAGAACACGCCCACATACCCTGGGAGCAGGTCCACCATGGCGAACCCAGCAAGACAGATGAATGCCCACAACCGGTAGATAGATGCGGCCATTCCCCCCTCGTCGGCCCTGTCAACAAGACCCTTCACGTAACCGATGTCGGAATTCAGTGTCTCAGCTTTCAATTTGGTCTCCTTTTGTAGAGTACTCTGAATAATAGAGTATATTTTTTCCGCTGTCAATCTTCGTAAAGAAGCCCTTGCCTCAGACGGTGCGGCTGAGGATGATATCCCTGATGCAGAATCATTTTGTTCCGGTAAAAGGGAGGCCTGTTGATTACGATAAGACGGATGGACAGCACGGAGACGCATCGGTTAGCTGAGATAGACAGGACCGAGCATGTCACGAAGATCTATAGAACAGCGGGACATTCCCTGGAAACGATGGAAGTTGACTGGCGGGTGGATCAGTGGGACATAGCTGAAAAACTGAAGGAATGGCTGCCCATCGCCGACGGCTTCAGGAACATGTGGGGCGCGTTCGATGATGGAGTGCTGGTCGGGTTCGCGGTATACCGCTCTCATCTTACGGAGGCAGCCGCGCAGTTGTCGCTCCTTCATGTGAACCGGGGCCATCGAGGCAGAGGGATCGGGAGAATGCTTGCCGAAAAAGTACTTGAGAAAGCCGCATTGGACCGACGGGAATACATTTATGTTTCCTCGATAGCAACTGCGGCAACGGTCGAGTTCTATATGAAGCTGGGGTTCTCGCCGGTGGAAGAGGTGAACCCGGAGCTTTTCGAGCTCGAACCTGAGGATATCCACATGACGAAGAGACTGCACTGAAGGGAGTGCCTCCTTGGGTCCTGAACCGGAGGACAGAAGTAACAGAGATTGCTCCGCAGCGGAAGTAAGCATTGCCAGACTGGGTGCTGAAGACCTTGGAAAAGCAGAGGAAAACTGCCAGCTCTTCTGGAGAATGGCAGGAGCATGCCTGGATCTGAAGGAGTTCCTTGAGGACCCGCAATGCATAATGCTTGCCGCTGAGGCTGACGGAGAGCACGCCGGGCAGATAGTGGGTTACTTTTTGAGGAGATGGGATGAGAAGCCTCCCATGCTCTTCCTTTACTCCATCGATGTTGCTGAACGTTTCCGACGAAATGGAGTGGCCAGAAGGCTGATCCGCGAGTTCCTCCGCCTTGGGAAGGAACAGGGATGCGGTACTTCATTCGTGATGACCAATGAAGGGAATGTCCCGGCAATGGAGCTGTACCGTTCCGCCGGGGGAATCAGGGCTAGTGAAGATGACGTTCTTTTTAAGTGGCAGTTGTGAACGGGCAAGCTGCCAGGACAGGAAAGGCAGGATAGACCATGGCAAGATCATCAGCGGCTGTTTCGGTGGCCATCATCGTTAACGCATGCATCTGGGGTTTCACCATCATAATGTGTTCCCATGCCCTGAAGGGCACAGGGGCGTATGCCGAGATACAGAACATCCTGGCAGGCGGGGCCATAATGTCCCTTATTACCGTGGGCGGCGGGCTTGCTGCCATTTCCAGGAAGCTGAAGCCGAAGGAGTGACCGACACCATGGATACCGTGAACCTTTTCAGCAGTCACCTTCTGCTGCTGCAATTGCGGAACTGAGGGCACCGTGTACGGCGTGTATACCTGCGGCAGGTGCGGAGGCTCGGTAACAAGATCAACGAGAAAATGTCCCCACTGCGGTGTGCTGCTCTCGGGCATCAGATGCAGGGGGTGCGGGTTCGTCGGTGGAGAAGGGGACTTCCCCAACCACCGGTGCCCGAAGTGCGGAAAGGCGGTCAGCATCGGTTCATCCGGTTCGCCTCGCGCCGGTTCTGCAAGCTCTTCTTCCCAGGGGAAACTGGAGCCCTGCAAGGGGTGCGGAAAGAAGATCCCGGAGAACGAGTGGACCTGCCCACACTGCGGCTACACACAGTGGGGTATGATCAGGGGAATGATGATCTTCGCCCTGCTATGCCTGATCGGAGCCTGGGCGTCCTTCCACTGGATGGAGGGAGGTTTCTGGAGGGTGGTTCTCGGTTGGGGAGGTCTGCTCCTGGGGATTCTCGTTCTGGCAGGCTCTTCCTACGAGGCGGTGAAGGGTATGCAGGCGAGGAAGAAGTTCGGGAAGAAGTAGAAAGCATTTAGCTATTATCATGAAAGCCGGGATGTTGCTGGGATGCGAAGAGGAACTGACCATATTGAAACTGGACGACTTGTCTCAGTAACAGAGCGCTTCATGAAGGCTCTGTGCGCGGATATCAAAGACCGAAGCGTTGGGAGTCCGGGCAACAGGAAGGCCACCAGGCTGTTCCGCGACATTGTGGTTTCCCATGGGTGGCGTACCGAGGTTTCCGAACTTGATGTCATCGACTGGGAGGAGCATGGGGCAGAGCTTACCATAGGGGAGAGGACCTTCCCTGTGCTGCCCAGTCCGTATTCCCACGGTTGCTCAGTGAAAGCCCCCCTTGTAAGTGCAGCTTCTTTTCAGGAGCTTCAGGAACTTGACATGACAGGGAGTATCCTGCTTCTCCACGGCGACATAGCCGCGGAACAGCTCATGCCCAAGAACTTCGTTTTCTACAACCCCGAGGAGCACAGGAGGATCGTAGCCCTTCTGGAAGAAAGGAGGCCGGCTGCGATAGTAACCGCCACGGGAAGGAACGCCTCCCTGGCCGGAGGCGTGTATCCCTTCCCGATGATAGAGGACGGGGACTTTGACATCCCCTCGGTCTACACTACTGAGGAGACCGGCAGGCTCCTCCTTCCTCTGACCGGGAGAACGGTTCACCTTGAATCCAGATCCGAGAGGATCCCTGAGAAGGCCTGCAACGTTGTGGCCAGGAAGGGCAGGGACATGTCCCGAAGAGTTGTGATCACGGCGCACATAGACTCGAAGAAGGGTACTCCAGGGGCTATCGACAATGCAACCGGAGTGACAATTCTGATGATACTGGCCGGGCTTCTGGAAGACTACAGGGGAGACTGCGTCATCGAGCTGGCCGCATTCAACGGTGAGGACTACTACGCCGTTCCCGGGCAGATGGACTACCTCAGGAGGAATCAGGGCCTTTTCGGGAACATCATGCTGAACATCAACATAGACGGAGCTGGTTACAAGGAGGGCGGCACATCCTTTTCCTTCTTCGAAGTTCCCGAACCGGTGAGGAACACCTGCGAAGAGCTTTTCCGCGAACACCCCGGGATCTCGGAGGGAGTACAGTGGGTGCAGGGGGACCACAGCATCTTCGTTCAGCAGGGGTGCCCAGCAATAGCGGTGTCCTCCCTGTGGTTCATAGACAACATCGACTCTCAGGAGATAACGCATACCCCGAAGGACGATCTGGATATAGTGGACTTCAGCATAGTCGCTGACGCGGTAATGGCCCTGGAGCATCTCATAAGGAGGCATTTCGCATGAACCCGGTATCGTTCACTGTGATAGCGTTGTGCGCCGGCCTGTTATCCACCGGAACAGGTGGAGAGGGGTCGATGAACCTGGAGCTGATCCAGGAGGACACCGTGTTCCTTGAAACGGCGGACTGGGTCATGCCCAGGCCCTATGGCGCCCACGGTGACACAGCAGGGAAACTCCTTATCCTTCTCAGCGGTCCGGTGGTACAGGGTAACCTCACCAGCTGGGACCACTGGGGGATAATGATCGAAGAAGGAGAGTTGGAAGTCATTGAATCCGTGAACCGCACAGGAGCCGGTATGAGCGTAAGTTTCTTCTACGGAGACGGCTCGCAGCAGTGGCTGAGCTGTCTCGACGAAGCCGGTGACACTCTCTGGTCATGCCCCCTGGTGGGAACCGACGACTTCGACAACGCGGTTACGGGGTACTGGCTCGATTCCGGCGACTTCGCCGCGGTGAGCCATCCCGACTGCTGGAGCACAGGCACTTACATCGCCAGGATTTCAGACCGTGGAGAGATTCTGTGGCATGGCCACCTCACCACCAACTACCTGCTTGAAATGGGGAATGAGCCCGGCGAGATCTACCCGAAGATCCGGTCAGTAAGGGAAACCTCCAGCGGAGACCTGCTTGTATGCGGGACCGTATCGGAGTGGGCCAATACCCCATCAGCTATGTTCATAGCTCTGCTTGACGGCGATTCCGGCGAGCCCATCTGGAGATCCGCCGACCATCTGCAGGGTGAGGCATGCGCGTGGGATGCGGTTCAGCTCCTCTCCGGCGGGTTTGCGGCGGTTGGATCAACTTCTGAAACGGTTTACACCGAGGAGTATCCCAACATTGCCCAGTGGGGCGCCGAGCAGCCCTTCGTTGCCATTCTCGACGAAGAAGGGAACATCACCGCCGCCGAGCTCTGCCGCGCCACTTCCGCCGAGAGGTTCACCGGAGTTATTCAGCCGGAGGGAACCTCAGGAGAACTGGTCATACTGGGCTCCCCCTCGTTCCACGATCCTGTGAAACTCGTTGTCTCAAGGGTGTCCCTGGAGTAGCGGGACATTCTCAGGTAAGGGCTTCGTAGAGTTCCCGGCCGGTGCTGCAGGAAAGCAGCTTCGCCATGCCCTCCCCGCGCACTGTACGGCTTATTGCCGCCATGAACTCCAGGTGCGGAGCCGGTCTGTTCACCGGTGAGATGGTGAGAACGATGAGCCGTGCCGGCCTGCCGTCCATGGACTGGAACTCGATTCCCTTCCTGGAGATCCCCGCTGCGCACACCAGCTGCCTTACGGAGTTGGTCTTTCCGTGGGGAATGGCCAGCCCGTTCTCCATTCCGGTGGACATGCTCCTCTCCCTCTCCATTACCGCCTGAAGGGCAGCCTGCCTGTCGCTTACCGCTCCGGTCCTGACCAGGATGTCCAGCAGCTCCTCTATGGCTTCGTCCCTGGTGGTTGCCTTCAGCCGTGCCCTTACCTGATCCGGGCGCATGTAGTCCCTTATGCTGAACTCCCTTCCTCCAGCGGGGCCGTTACCGGTTCCGCTTCGCAGGGAGTGGGTGTCAAGGGGCTTCCTCAGTTCCCCCAGAGCGGCTTCTACCCCTGCCAGGGCCTCCTCTATCGCAGTCCTTACCATTGGAAGGTCTTCGGCACCGCAGTCGAATCGCAGTTCGTTCCCTTTCCGGGTGAAGTTGATCACGTAGGAGTCCTTCCTTACCTGATAGATGTCGTCCTCGTGCCCCAGGCGGTGAACGAAGAAACCCTCGCCCTTGAAAACCGAGCAGAGCTTCTCCACGAAGAAGGTTGCCATTATCCCTGAGGGGAAATCGAAGGCTATCTGCGTTTCCATGGCCGATCCAGCGTCTGATCCCCTGCGAAGGCCGCTCAAAGGGTTCCGGAAGAGCTTCACTAGTACAGGGGGCGCAACGATGGTGTTAACCACCACCATGAGGATCACAGAGGCGAAAAGACCCTGGTCGAGGAAACCCGCGGAAAGACCTATACCGGCCACTATGAGGCCAACCTCGCCCCTGGGCATCATTCCGAAGCCGATCCGGAGAGCGCCGCGGAGGTTGAACCCGGACATCAGCGCCGGCAAGCCGCATCCCGCCACCTTGGCCAGAGCCGCCACCAGGGTGTACGCCGTTCCGAAGACGAGCACGGTCCTGGACAGGAAACTGGACGGATCGATCTGCATTCCCGTTACGGAGAAGAAGACGGGAACCAGGAACGCGTAGATGATGTGCAGCTTTTCCCGGACCATGTGGACCACGTCGGTCCTGGAGAGGGAGAGGCCCATCACATAGGCTCCGATTATCATTGCGAGGCCGGCCTCCTCGAAAAGCCCGGCAAGCACCAGCGCAAGGCCCAGCGCCAGCACCGTTATGGACTCAGGGCTCTTCGACAGCTTGAGAAGTTTACCTATCCTTCTGGAAGCAGTTATCCCAAGCACCGTGCCGGCCAACCAGACACCCACCGCCTTTGCGGATACTATTCCGATGTGGGACCAGTCGGTGGCACCTGTCCTGCCCGCTGCTACCATGCCCATCACCACCGCCAGCACCACGATGCCTATAACGTCGTCGATCACCGCAGCGGAAAGAATGGTCACCCCTTCTGCGGTGTCCATCTTCTTCTTTTCGGAGAGGATCCTTGCGGTGATCCCCACGGAAGTGGCGGTGGCCACCGTTCCGGCAAAGAGGCATTCAGGGGACATGAACCCCAGGGGCGTACTGGACAGCGTTCTGGAGAAGAGGACAAGGGCGTAGTCACCCAGGAAGAAGGAGAACAGAACGCCTCCCAGGCCAACCATCCCCCCGGAGAAGGAGTACTTCAGAAGAAGTTTCAGATCTGTCTCCAGACCCACGTTGAAAAGAAGGACCACCGCCGCAATGGAAGAAATGCCCATTAGTTCAGGCCAGATCACACCCCCTGAACCGGCGGCATGGTACACCGGAAAAAGCCCCTGGGGAAAGCCGTAGAAAGGTATGCCGCCCAGAAGGAAGGGGCCGATGATGATGCCCGAGACAAGCTCTCCCAGCACCCCTGGAATACCCGCCTTCTCCGCCAGGACCCCGAAGATCCTCGCAGTGAAGAGGATGATCCCCAGCTGGATCGCCAGGACCATCATCCTTCCGGCAAGGTCGGAGCCCTGGACCGCCGGCGAGGCCAAGATCAGTTCTAGAACCGGTACTGAGGTCAACATATCATGGTCCTTCGGAAGAGGAAAATGCTGAGTGGAGCAAACTCGCGTATCCTATCCTGCACAGTGTTTTAGGGCAGGACAATAACCCTTAGGTAAGCGGAGTCAAGTGTATTGCTTGCCTGCCCCGCCCAGCACGCTGGTCACCGATGCCGAGTTCATCCTAGATTATGGGGTGTATGCAGAAGGGAATACAATGAGCAGGGTGAAGGGGTCAGGTTTTTGCAAAGCATTGAGAACGGAGTCAGAACTGTACCGGGCGCTGCTGAGGGATCCCCGGTGCCCGGGTTCCTCCAGGCGTCTCCTGGCATCGGCGGTTGCCTATGCCCTCTCTCCTGTGGACCTGATACCGGACTGGATACCGGTCCTTGGGATTCTGGACGACATCATCATCGTACCCCTGCTGGTCTGGCTTGCAATGAGGCGTATCCCACCTGAACTGGTCTCGGAGTACAGGACCTCCGGTACCCTGAGCGGAACGGAGGCTGAATGAGGTACTGCCTGATAACTGCGGCGGTGCTGACAGTGTCCTGCGGGTGCATCAGCTTCGGCGAAGACGTTAACACAACCGATCCGGCGCCTGAGCATGTGGAAAGATGCCGCCTGGAAATGCACATTCTTCCCGAAGTTGAGATTGAACCGGAGGGTTTCTTTCTCCTCGGGTCGGGGATAGATGACGCCATCTGGTTCAAGTTCACCACCACTTCGGCCATGACTGAGATATTCGACCCCCTGATAGTGGATCCTGATTCGCTGGCGGATGTGAGCGATCGCTTCACCGGTCTGGAGGATGCCCCCTGGTGGGATGCCCCCGGCAGGGAACTCACAGGGGGGGCGTATGAGCTGCCCGGAGTGCGCTTCATGCTCATTGGCATGGAGGAACTACCCCATGGGGGAACCACCGTATTCGTGATGTGGAATGAGACATGACAAGTGAACCGGGAAAGAGGATCGTTTTCCTGATCGGTCTGAGCCTCTTCCTGCTGCTGTGTTCCGTGAGCCTACACATGCTTCACTGGAGGGCTTCCAACGAACCAGGGGCGGGAGATTTCCCCGGGCTGCTCGCCGCGGCCTTGTCCGCCTCCCTTGTTGGGCTTGCTGGGTTCGCCTGGTCCGCAGCGGTCTTTCTTCGAAGGGGGCGTGGCAGGCTGCTTCACGCAGCAGCGGCATGCATGGTGGCTATCTTATTATATCTGCCGGTGCTGCTGCTTACTCTTCTGATGATGGCATAGTTCCTGAAGGGGTCGGTGAGAAATGAGGACCATTCAGTTCCGATACGGCGACAACCTGGGCTACCTGATAACCGGGGCGAAGTCCGCCGTTGCCGTTGACGGCGGGGCGGTGGACGAGATACTTCGCTATCTTGAGGGCTCCAGCCTCGAACTGGCATATGTAACTAATACCCATTCCCACGGCGACCACACCTGCGGCAACGAAGGGCTGCTGTCGGCCACCTCCGCCGAGCTGCTCCCGGTGCAGGACCTTCCGGAGATGAAGAGGATAGTCCTGGAGGGCAATCCCATACGCATCATCCATACCCCCGGTCATACCCATGACTCGGTGTGCTTCTACCACGGGAGCGACCTTCTCACCGGGGATACCCTCTTCAACGCCAAGATAGGCAGATGCTTCACAGGGGACACCAGGGCTTTTTACGAGTCCATCATGAAGATACTGGGCTTTCCCGAGCAAACGAACATCTACGCAGGGCACGACTATCTGCTGGAGTACCTGGACAGGGCGGAGGAACTTGAGCCCGAGAACGACCTGATACGGGTCTACAGGGAGGGATACGTTCCCGGAGGGCTCCTTACCGCCACCCTGGGATGGGAGAAGAAGGTGGACCCTTTCCTTCGGTTCAACAGGAAATCCATCATAAGCCTCCTTGAGAACAGGGGGCTGCCCTGCGGGACCGACTTCGAGAGATTCACTTCCATGCTCACACTTATGTAAAGGAGCCTTCATGGAGAACGGCAGACCCACCAGAACCGAAGCCTTCGAACTGCTCAGGGAGCATAACAGCAGCCAGTCGCTGATCAACCATGCCCTCTCAGTGGAGGCGGTGATGCGCCATGTTGCGAAGAAGCACGGCGAGGATCCGGACAAGTGGGGGGTCATAGGTCTAGTGCATGACCTGGACTACGAAAGGTATCCCGACAGGCACTGCACCATGACGCACATGATCCTTGCCGGAAAGGGGTGGCCCGAGGATTACATCCGCGCTGTGATGTCCCACGCCTGGGGGATCTGCACCGACGTGGAGCCGGTGCACATCATGGAGAAGTACCTTTACGCAATAGACGAACTCACCGGTCTGGTCACGGCCTGCGTACTGGTTCGCCCCTCGAAGAGCCTTTTCGACCTGAAGGTGAAGTCGGTGAAGAAGAAGTGGAACACGAAGCACTTCGCCGCCGGCGCCAGCAGGGAGGTAATGGAGAAGGGCGCAGAGATGCTGGGGATCGAGCTGTCTGAGCTGATACAGGACGTGATAGACGGAATGAGGACCGTTGCGGACGAGATAGGCCTTGACGGTTCAGCCGCTGAAGGGGGCCCGCCCCCTCAGTAGAGTTTCTTAAGGTCTTTCCGCACTTTGCTGTACCTGCGGTAGCCCAGAACCCCAACCGCCAGAGCAAGGGGTATGAGGACCCAGCCGAGGATCCTAAGTTCATTGTCCACCTTGAGGAGCTTGAGGAGGGTAATGCCCGACGCGAGGAGCATTATCGCCGTTCTCACATATGCAAGAAGGGTCCTTTCGTTGGCCATCTCGGTACGGTCCCTGGCCAGTTCGTCCCTGAGGTCGGAGCAGGTGTGTTCGGTTTTCATCGGATCTCCCTTGCGGAGAAGGTCTGCAGGTCTTTCCCGTAAACCACCTCGCCAGAATATGTTCTCTTTATCTCCTTCATGAGGGTTTCCTCGTCAACCCCGTGGAGAAGCTGATGGTAGAGGACCAGGAGTTTCGGTCTTACCTGCGAAGCTATTCGGGCAAGCTCGTCGGCTGAGGTGTGAACGGAGCTGTGATAACGCTTCCACTCCTCCTCCCTGTTCATGAACCCTGTGCTTGAATAAACCTCGTGGACAAGTACATGGCATCCTTCATAGGCCTTCGTCATTCCCTGAAAGGGAGCTGTGTCTCCGGATACCACAACGGCGCCCTCCTCTGATTCGAACCTGTACCCCCAGGAGGGCAGACCTCCATGGTTCGTACTGAAACAGCTGATGCGCACCTCTCCTGTGCTGAGGGTTCCTTCCCCGCTTATCTCCTCCACCTCGGTCTTGCAGCCTTCATGATTTGCGGGTTCCAGGCCTTCCAGCCTCTCCTTTATGTCCGCGCTGTATGCTTCCGTGAGTGAGGAGGCCATGGCGGCTGTTCCTTCCGGGCCGGTTATCCTCAAAGGCGCATTCCTGCCCAGGGTCCACGGGGTCAGGATGATGTCCGCCAGCCCGGCGGTGTGATCGGAGTGAAGATGCGTCAGTAGCAGTTTCCTGAGATTGCGGGGTTCCAGTTCCGGGTTCCCTGCCCGCGCGGCTGCCGAGGCTCTTCTCACAACTCCGGGGCCGCAGTCCACCACCCAGGATTCCCCTCGGTGGGTTATGGCCACCGATGGACCTGAACGGTCAGGTTCGGCGTTGGGAGTTCCTGTACCAAGAAGGATGACTTTCAATGTGCAATATCCGTTTCCGCTGTTTTGGTTGAAGGCTGCCACGCGGATTATAATCCTTCCTCAAGGGGGCGTTTCAGTTCATCATCACCGGGGGAGGGAGATTCATGACCGGAACACTTGTGAACACCGCCACGGTGCTCGCCGGGGGAACCCTGGGGAGTCTCCTGGGAGCCGGCCTTCCCCCGCGTATGAAGGAAACCGTTATCACCGGGATGAGCCTTGTGGTGGTGGTCCTGGGGGTAAAGATGGCCCTTGCCACACAGAACATCCTCATAGTGCTGGGCAGCGTCGCCCTTGGGGGGATCATCGGGGAAGCCCTCGGATTACAGAAGCGGCTTGATTCCCTGGGGGACACCCTGGAGCGAAGGGCCGCCTCATCACCGTTCCTCTCCCGGGGGAGGTTCAGTCAGGGGTTCGTAACAGCCTCACTGGTCTTCTGCATGGGACCCATGACCGTCCTGGGGTCGATACAGGACGGCCTGGCGGGAGACAGCTCCCTGCTGCTGGTAAAGAGCATGCTGGACGGGTTCGCCGCCCTGGCTTTCGCCAGCGNNTTCGGCATGGGCGTGACAGCTTCTGCTCTTGTGGTGCTTGCCGTGCAGGGCTCACTCACCCTGGGGGCGTCGTTCTTCAGCGGGATCCTCACCGAACCGATGGTGACCGAGATGTCCGCCGCCGGGGGAGTGATAATGCTGGGTATATCCGTTCACATGATGGAACTGAGGTCCATCAGGCTCGCCAATTACCTCCCTGCGCTTGTCCTGGCGCCCGTTGCCGTGTGGGCCATCGGTTTTTTCCAGTGAAGGTTGCGGATGGGTCTGGTCAGGGGTATTTATTGACCTGCGGAAACACTGAAGGAAGTATGATTTGAACAGAGCCGCCTTTTTCGTTCTGCTTCTTGTTGTGGGTGCCGGGCTGGGTTTCCTCTCGGGAACCCTCTCTGCTCCCATGGTGTTCGAGACCCCGGTTTTCCTTTCATCAATGGGTTCATCCGCCGCTCCCGTTTCGGTCCCCGACGTAACCGGGCTCACCAGGGCGGAGGCCCAGAGCCTTATCGAAGGCGGGAACCTGGTGCTGGCCGGGCAGTGGAGCGAGTACGGCGATTTCGAGACCATGGGCCTGGTCACCAGGCAGGATCCGCCTCCGGGTACACAGGTTCCCCAGGGGGCGCCGGTCAACATCTTCTGGAACGTGGGGCCGCTGTTCAGGGCCTTTCACCCCGATTCGCTCATAGGCCTCTCCGCCACCGACGCCGAGGAGAAGATCGCCGACTGGCAGCTGTACTCCGCAGGCAGAACGAGGATACCCCACCCGTCGGTTCCCGAGGGGCATGTGATCGCAGTTGCCCCCAGATACACAGACAGCATCTCCGTTCGGAGACCCATAAGGCTCCTTGTATCCTCAGGATGGACGGGAATACCTGTGCTCACCGGCCTCTCAGTGGCCGAGGCGGACAGCCTGGCCTCATCCCGGGGCCTTGTGTTCGTGATAGGCGAGGAAAGGACCATTACCGACATATTGAAGGAAGGCACCGTTCTGGAACAGGCTCCCCCCTCAGGGGGACAGTGTTCCAGGGGCGACACGGTTACCGTTGTGGTCGGAAGAACCGGCGGGGGAGGCTGGGGGCAATGGTGATAAGGGTTGCTCCTTCGCTCCTTGGCTGCGACCACGGCCGGCTGGCCCAGGCCGCCATGGAGATGGAGAAAGCCGGAGCCGACATGATCCACCTCGATGTGATGGACGGCGTATTCGTTCCGGTTCTTACCTTTGGCGCCGGAGTTGCCCGGTCCATTTGCGAAGCGGTTTCCATTCCAGTGGACGCCCATTTGATGGTCGACAGGCCAGCCGATCTTGCGGAGGCCTTCGCCGAAGCGGGATGCAGCTACATAACGGTTCACCCGGAAAGCTCCGAAAGACACCTGCACAGGCTTCTTGGCAGGATAAGGGAACTGGGCTGCAAGCCGGGCATTGCCCTGAATCCGGCCACATCCCCCGATGTGGTGGAGTGGACGGCCCCCCTTCTTGACCTTGTGCTGGTGATGACGGTCAACCCGGGATACGGAGGCCAGCGTCACCTGGACTCCATGCACACTAAGATCAGGCAGGTGAGGGAAATGCTCAACCGGGCCGGCAGGTTCGAAGCTTCGGTCTCTGTGGACGGCGGTGTTACCGGGGAGAACGCAGGCGACCTCGTACGGGCGGGAGCGGACATCCTGGTGAGCGGTTCCTTCGTAACTTCCTCTTCTAATCCGGCTTCCGCTGTGAGAACCCTCAGGGTAATGAAATGAAACCCATCACCGCCGCTGCAGTACTTCTGCTCTCCCTGACCGGATGCGGAACGGAAACCTCGAATGCTCCCGACCTCGAGATGATAAGGGACAGGCTGAACAGGAACGCCTGCAGGATGATAAGGGAGGAACTGGTTTTCCAGATGGGAGAGCTTGAGTTCCGCAACGACACCACATACTCTGCGGTTCCGGGGGAACTCCTTCCCGATTCCCTCCTGATTTGCCCTGTGACCTCCGAGTTATTGGAGATGCTGGTTGACGGAGACCACCGGAGCATACGCTGCCCCTCGGGCCACGGGGTAACCCGCTTCTGACCCAGTTTGACACTTCCATGGCTTAAGTTATAATTGCTTGACACTTGGGTGGGGTTTCTGTACCCTGCCGAAGGAGTGCAACGGGAACGAACAACGTTTTATAAGGATAATTAATGTTCGATAAGCTGTCTTCGCGTCTTGGTGACACATTCAGGAACCTCTCCGGAAGAGGGGTGCTGAACGAGAAGAACATCGCCGACTCCATGAGGGAGGTCAGAAGAGCCCTCCTGGAAGCCGATGTGAACTTCAAGGTGGCAAAGGACTTCGTGAAGGAAGTGACCCTGAAGGCCTCCGGTGAGAAGGTGCTCAAGAGCCTTACCCCGGGGCAGCAGGTTGTGAAGATAGTGAACGACCAGCTTGTGGAGCTTCTGGGAGGTACCGGAGAAAAGCTGCAGCTTACCGGAAAGCCCCCCCACGTGATCCTTCTTCTCGGTCTGCAGGGTTCGGGAAAGACCACCACGGCAGCAAGGCTCGCCTGGCACCTGCAGAAGCGCCAGAACCGCAGATGCATGGTGGTGGCGGCTGACCTTCAGCGACCGGCGGCTATAGATCAGCTTGAGGTCATGGCGCGGAAGGCAGGCGCGGCGTTCCACTGCGACAGGCAGCAGAAGGACCCGTCCCTGGTGGTGAAGGAAGCCCTGAGTCAGGCGGCTCTCCAGTATCACGACGTGGTGATAGTGGACACCGCCGGAAGGCTTCACATAGATGAACCTCTCATGGAGGAGCTTAAGAGGGTCCATGAGGTTTCAAAGCCCGACGAGTCCCTCCTTGTGCTGGACGGCCTTTCAGGCCAGGACGCGGTGAACGTGGCGGTGGAGTTCCAGAAACAGATAGGCTTCACCGGCGCCGTGCTCACCAAGATGGACGGCGATTCCCGTGGCGGAGCTGCCCTTTCCTTCCGGGCCGTTACCGGAAAGCCCATCAAGTTCATGGGCGTAGGCGAGGGCGTCGAAGGCCTGGAGGAGTTCGAGCCTTCAAGGCTTGCCGGCAGGATACTGGGCATGGGTGACATCGTGGGCCTGGCGGAAAAGGCCCAGGAGATGTTCGACGAGAAGGAGGCGGTGAAGCTTCAGAAGAAGCTGAGGACCAACTCCTTCAACCTGGAGGACTTCAGGAAGGAACTGAAGAAGATCAAGAAGATGGGTTCCCTTGCGGAACTGGTTTCCATGCTTCCCAGCGGAATGAGGCCGGCGGGTATCGACCTCGACCAGTCGCAGTTCACCAGGATGGAGGCGCTCATGGACTCCATGACGGTGAAGGAGCGGCTGAAGCCGGAGATAATCAATGGAAGCAGACGCAAGAGGATCGCCAGGGGAAGCGGCACCACGGTTCAGGATGTGAACCGCCTCCTCAAGGAATACAGAACCATGAAGAAGATGATGAAACAGATGCGCTCCAGCCGTGGAATGGCGGGAATGTTCCGCTAGACCCGGCTGAGCCGTGGAACAGGAGGAAACGATTGGTCAAGATCAGGCTGAGAAGGATGGGAAGCGCTAAGACTCCCTTCTACAGAATAGTGGCTGCCGATGCCAGGAAGGCCCGTGGCGGCAGCTTCATCGAAATACTTGGATACTATGATCCCCTGCGGAAGCCCCTCGAGCTCAAGGTAGACGAAGAGAAGGTGTTCAAGTGGCTCGGCCACGGAGCCCAGCTTACAGACACCATGAAGAGCCTTCTTCGCAAGACCGGAACCATGGCGAAGTGGAACAGGATCCTTCACGGTGAAGAGGGAGTGGAACCGGAAACCGTGTTCATCAAGGGCGAGAGCAGGAACAGCTGATACCTGGATGTATGACCCGAAACCACACAACCGGAGGATAAGATGAAAGAACTCGTTGAACACATGGCCCGCATCCTGGTCGAGAATCCCGACGGCGTTTCCGTCGAAGAGACCACCAGGGAAGACATGACTGTCTACGAGCTCAGGGTCGAAGAGGCGGATCTCGGCCGCGTCATCGGCAAGGAAGGCAGGATAGCCAAGGCCATGAGGATGATCGTTCGCTCGGCCGCGGCGAGGAAGGGTGAAAAGGCCACTATCGAGATAGTGGACTAGCAGGTTTTCATGGAAGAGAAGGTAACCTACGGATACGTAGAGAGGACCCACGGCCTTAAGGGCAGGCTGATACTCAAGCTGTTCGTGCTTGGTCCCGCCGAGGCCCTGGAGGAGGGTTCAACGGTTTTCATCGGTGATGATCCTTACAAGGTGAACCGTTCCCGCAAGAAGGACAACGAGCGGATAACGGTTGACTGCGAAGGGGTTTACACCAGGGAGCAGGGCGAGGCCCTCAGGGGAAGCACGGTTACCGCCGAGCTTTCCACCGTTCTCAGGGACGGCTATCCGCTCCCCGTGCACGGTTTCCGGGGGTTCACCATCCTTTCCAACGGAAAACGCTTTGCTGTGGAGGAGGTGCGGTACAACAGCACCAACCCTCAGCTGCTGGTGAGGGGAGAGGCGGGGGTCTTCCCCGTGCCCCTGAACATGGCGCTCACCGGAGAGGTCGATCCCGGGGAGAGGACCATCGCGGTGGATCTGCCCCAGGGTCTGGAGGAGCTGGAGTCATAGGACCTTCCCTGAAGGTCGCCGTGGCGACCGCTTTTCCGGAGCTTTTTTCGGTGTTCCTCAGCTCGGGGATCGTGGGCAGGGGAATAGGGAAGGGCATAGCTTCCGTGGAGCTCTTCGACCTCAGGGATCACCCGGTGGACGCCAGGGGCTCCATTGACGATTACCAGTTCGGCGGAGGAGCCGGAATGGTGATAAGACCGGAGCCTTTGTTCGACACCCTTGAAGAGATACCCTGGCGGAGCGGTGCCAGGGTAGCCCTGATGACCCCCCAGGGCAGGCGCCTGGATACGGATTATGCCCGTGAGCTGGCGTCATGCGGGAAGCTGATCGTTTTCTGCGGAAGGTACGGAGGGGTCGATGAGCGGTTCCGCAGCGAAGCGGTTACCGACGAGATATGTGTGGGAGACGCGGTCGTATCAGGCGGGGAGATACCTGCCATGTTCGTTATAGAGGCAGTATTCCGATGGCTGCCCGGTTTTCTGGGCAGACTGGAATCGGCAAAGAGCGACAGTTTCGCAACGGGCCTGCTGGACTATCCCAGGTACACCAGGCCGGCGGAATACAGAGGAATGAAGGTTCCCGAAGAGATCCTCTCCGGAAACCACGCAAAGATAGCTGAGTGGCGTTTCAGGGCAGCCCTGGAGAAAACCATGAGGGTAAGGCCTGACATGCTTGAGAATTGTGAACTGAATGAACTGAAAAAGAGGTTCGCCGAACTCATGAGGGAGGCGGACCGTGCAAAGGAGCAGGACGATGGATGAACTGCTGAGAAGAGTCGGGCAGTTGCAGACCAGGACCGATCTGCCGGACTTCAGGGCTGGTGACACCGTAAAGGTCCACTACCAGGTTGTAGAAGGCGACAAGGTCAGGGTGCAGATATTCGAGGGAACCGTTCTTTCCAGAAGGGGCGGCGGGATCGATGAAACCTTCACCGTGAGGAAGATCTCCGGCGGCGTAGGCGTGGAGAGGGTGTTCCCCCTTCACTCCATCCGCATTGCCAAGATCGAACTTGCAAGGCGTGGAAAAGTGCGCCGCAGCAAGCTCTTCTACCTTCGCAAGAAGACCGGTAAGGCCGCCAGGATAAAGGAGCGGAGAACCTTCGAGGGATAGTGAACCCACTGTTCCTTTTCGATCAGCAGCACCGGGAGCGCTACGGGCGGATCGCCGGTGTGGACGAAGCGGGAAGAGGGCCTCTGGCAGGCCCTCTTGTTGCATCTGCTGTTATCCTTCCACCGGGCTTCCACCACCCGATGCTTAACGACAGCAAGAAGCTTACCGACCGTCGGCGCAGGGAGCTCTTCTCCGTTATCACGGAAGAAGCGGAGGCTTTGGCCACCGGAGTGGTGACTGCCAGGGAGATAGACGACAACAGGATGGCCTGGGCGGTGCACGCCGCCTTCAGAAGGGCAATGGAACCGCTTGCGAAAAAATGCGACCTTTTCCTTGTGGATGGGAACGGCGTTCCCGGTCTGGGGTATCCATCCCTCTTCCTCGTAAAGGGTGATTCCAGGAGCCTGTCCATAGCCGCCGCCAGCATAATAGCCAAGGTGACCCGGGATGATATGATGATGGAAGCGGCGGGGAAACACCCCGGATACGGATTCGAGAGGCACAAGGGGTATGGAACCGCGGCTCATCTGGAAGCCCTGAAGGATCTGGGGCCTTCACCGTTGCACAGGATGTCCTTCGAGCCGCTGGCCTCACAGTATGAAACTGGACAGCTCTCTCTGTTCCCCGGTGTTCAGAACCCCGGCGGCGCCGGAGAGGGAGCGGTTGCCAGACACCTGGCGAAGCTTGGCTACGAGGTGCTGGAAAGGAACTGGCGATGCCCAGGCGGCGAGATCGACATCGTTGCCAGAAAGGGAGACCGGGTCTTCTTCATAGAGGTGAAATCGTCCTTCTCCGGCGACGGAAGGACACAGCTGCAGAAACTCAGCTCCACCGGAACCCACCGCATCCGCAGCGCCGCCGCAGCATGGATGGACGCGCAGGGCTGCCGTGTTGAGGTCTGCCTTCTCTGTGCCCTGCTCACAAATGGTGGCATTCAGCTCATTCCCATGAATTGACGAAACTCACAGGCTTGTTTTCCCGGTGAGTATGTATATATTTTCATGAAACGTTTTCTCTAGTAAGGAGAGGAGATCAGTAGTGAAATACGCGCTTATTGCTCTTGCCCTTCTTGCAGCCGCATCGCTGGCTGCCGACAGGGTCGTTCTTTGGGAGTACTTCACCCAGACTGGTTGAGGATCGTGCTATAGCAGCTGGTCAGCTGTTAAAACCGCTATCAACCCGTTCCTTACCTCTGGCGATGTATGTCCCAACTACCTTTTCTACAACGGTCCCGAAGGCAACACCTCAAGGTTCAATTTCTACGGGGTCACCGGCACTCCCACAGTGAAGATCGACGGGCTCTCCGCCGGCTCATCTCCCAGCGGATATGCCGCAGCCATTAACAATCGGCTTGCCGTACCTTCCTACATCGATATCGATGTGAACTACATCGGCAACGCTTCCGGCGGAACTGCGTACGTGACGGTAACAGCCGAGCAGGCGCCTCCTTCCGGTACCATCAAGGTGTGGTCCAACATACTGGAAGACCACGAGATAGCCACCAGCGCCTGGGGCGGATACAACGGCCAGGAGATGATGTGGATCCCTGTAGCCTGGGGTCTCGGAACCAACGGAGCTACTCTGAACTTCACAGGACCCTACCCCCAGACCCTCTCCGTTCAGGGCAACTACACGCTCAACCCGACTTCCGACATCTTCAACAACCTGAACACCGCCACATGGGTACAGCTTACCACCGGCAACAAGGAAGTTCTCAACGCCCACTTCCAGGACCTTCCCGACACGGCAAGCGGCACCTATGAAGAGGGTTCTGCTAGCGTTCAGGACAACGCGTTCCTCAGCGCATGGCCCAACCCCACAAGCGGCGCTTTCTCCGTTGTTGCCCAGATCCCCCAGGGGGTTACCGGCACCGTGGAGATCTTCGATGTCACTGGCCGCGCGGTAAGCACCTTCGACGCAGGTTCCTCCACCACCATGAACATCGATGAACCCGGCGTTTACTTCATCAGGCTCACCACAAGCACCGGCGAAGTGGTCAACAGACAGATCGCAGTTGTGAGGTAACCGGTATAAGTACGGTTGCGGAGGGGCATAAAAACCCCTCCGCTTTTTTTGTGCTTGCAATTTTTTACCTGATCGCAGTATAATTTCATGAAACCATTCTTCAAGGAGAGGAAACATGAGAACAGCGCTATTGCTTCTTTCGATTCTCGCGCTCTCCGTCAGTGCGGCGGAGAGGGTGGTTACCTGGGAGTATGCCACACAGACTGGTTGAGGCAGCTGCTACAGCAGTTGGTCAACTGTGAAGAGCATAATCAATCCGTTCGTGCAGGCCGGTGATGTGGCTCCGTTCTATCATTTCTACAACGGGCCTGGTTCCAATCCATTCTCCTCTGCGAGAATAGGTATCTTCGGGCTGGGCTACACGCCCTGCGTATCCATCGACGGTCTGCCGGCGAGCTACACTCCCTCCACCTTCGCCGCCGCCATCAATACCAGACTCGCGGTGCCATCCTACGTTTCAATCGATGTGGAATGTGTTGGTGATGAAACAGGCGGAACGGCATTCATCAGTGTCACAGCGGAACAGGATCTCGATACCGGAGTGAAGCTCTGGTCGGCAATACTGGAGGACCATGAAATAGCCACAAGCGCCTGGGGCGGATACAACGGACAGGAAATGATGTGGATACCGGTGGTTGCTCCCACCCCAACCGCAGGAACCGTTCTGAACTTCACCGGACCCTACCCTCAGACAATCGAAGTTCAGGGAACCTATACCCTTAACCCTTCGGCGCATCCATTCGACAACCTGAATTTCGCGGTGATCGTTCAGGGCTATGAAAGCAATGAGGAGAAGGAGGTATTCAATGCCTACTTCAGCCCCCTTGCGTACACAGGTGTTGGGGAAAGCTCTTCGGCAGCGGTTGGGGAAAACGTGCACCTTGCCGCATGGCCCAACCCCTCAAGCGGGGCTTTCTCCATCGTGGCGCAGATCCCCCAGGGGATAACCGGCACAGTGGAGATCTTCGATGTATCCGGCCGCGCTGTAAGCACCTTCGACGCAGGTTCCTCCACCTCCATGAACATCGATGAACCGGGCGTTTACTTCATCAGGCTCACCACAAGCACCGGCGAAGTGGTCAACAGACAGATCGCCGTTGTGAGATAGTACCCTTAAGTCAGGCGGGGAGCAGTGCTCCCCGCTTGACTTCCAATTCCAATCCGGTTAATTTGCCCGCCGAAGAGATCCCCTGCATTATCTCCAGAAAGGGTTTGAAATGAGCAAATGGCTTGTAACCGGAGGTTCAGGCTTCCTGGGCATCAACCTTATACGGGAACTGGTCTCCAAAGGGCATCAGGTGGTGTCCCTGGACATCGAGCCCTTCACCTACCCTGACATGAAGGATGTAATAGAGCATCACATCGTTGACGTGAGGGACAAGGCTGCGGTGGACGGCCACATGGCCGGTGTTGACGTTTTCATGCACGGCGCCGCGGCGCTTCCCCTTTACAAGAAGGCGGACATACTCACCACGAATGTGGACGGTACCAGGAACGTCCTCCAGTCCGCTCATGAGCACGGGGTGAACCGGGGCATATACATCTCTTCCACTGCGGTCTACGGTATCCCGGAGAAGCACCCCATCTTCGAGGATGATCCCATGGTAGGCGTGGGCCCATACGGATGCACCAAGATAGAGGCCGAAGGAATAGTCGGGGAGTACAGGAAGAAGGGGATGACCATTACATCCATCAGGCCCAAGTCCTTCGTGGGGCCCGAGAGGCTGGGTGTTTTCGCCATCTTCTACC
>NPID01000182.1_pt1 | contig 31709 bp, 28 predicted proteins | sample 8637491 | NCBI WGS metagenome assembly NPID01 (sample SAMN07420843, study PRJNA396082) | bioreactor metagenome | isolation source: sample BA6 brine-fed electro-methanogenic bioreactor BA | place: Japan: Kochi | collected 2016-06-14 | reverse complement strand
ATTCGTTGCGGTTCTTCATAAATATCCCCGATCGCTGAGGTTTTTGCGCCGTATCGATTCAGCAAATCCTGGCTTTTTTCAGCCCTGAGCTGCTGCTGTGCCGTTCAAATGCTTTTCATGCGATTTGTTGTATGTTTTTAACAACCTTTCTTTCAAAAGTAAAGCGTATACGTAACCATTCAGCATGGAGTCGCAACTCCCATGACGAGAGCCACTTTTCGCCCTCCCTGGCGCCAAACACCCGCGTCATGGGAGCTGCGACTCCACGAGGTGAATAGATGCGCGTATACAATGGTATGTCGTGCGGTCCCCGTCTATGGGACAACCGGGGTATAGCCGTTGAAAACCGGTTGTTTTTTGCGTTGCGAGGGGGGGGGTGGTATGCTATAAGGAATTGTTTTTATATAACTTTATGGAGTTTTTCATGTTCGAAGTCGATCGCATAATCCACACTGCTCTGGCCGAGGATATCGGTGCCGGTGATCTGACCACTGAAGCGACCATTGCTCCGGAAACCCAGGGCCAGGCACGACTTGTGGCAAAAGAGCCTTTCACCCTGGCAGGGCTTGATGTGGCACGTCGCGTTTTTGCCATGGTGGATTCTTCCATCAAATTCACGGCCCGTCATCAGGATGGTGATGAACTCAAGATCGGCGACGAGCTGGCACAGGTCTCCGGGCCTGCCGCCAGTCTGCTGCAGGCAGAGCGGGTCGCCCTGAATCTCCTGCAGCGCATGAGCGGCATTGCGACTATGACGGCCCACTTTGTCGCGGCAGTGGAGGGAACCGAGGCGCAGATTGTCGATACCCGCAAAACCACCCCTGGCCTACGCGTTCTGGAAAAATATGCGGTTCGCGTCGGCGGCGGGCGCAATCATCGCTATGCTCTCTATGATGGCGTTTTGATCAAGGAAAATCACATCGCGGCGGCCGGCGGTATCTCCGCTGCAGTGCAGCGCGCCCGCAGAAGGCTGTCTCATATCCATAAAATTGAAATCGAGACGCGCAATCTGGACGAGGTCCGTGAAGCGCTCGAAGCCGGTGCCGATATCATCCTGCTTGACAATATGGACAACGACACCTTGCGCAAGGCGGTTGATCTGGTCGCCGGGCGTACCCTGACCGAAGCCTCGGGAGGCGTTGACCTGAACCGGGTGCAGGGCATTGCTCAAACCGGCGTCAACCTGATTTCCGTGGGCGCGTTAACCCATTCCTATCGCGCTGTCGATATCTCCATGCTGTTCGACAGCGAGGTCTGAAGCTGATTTGAGATGCCCGATTTTTTGAGACCGAACTATCCGCCTCTGTAAAATTTTTCTGAAATCCTAATTATCGGTTCGGAGTCTATGCACGATTCCAGACACACTGCCCAGGAAGAAGTCCTTTCTCTGCTGCGCCATGCCGACGGGTGCATTTCGGGGGAGGAATTAAGTCGTCGTCTGGGGATTTCGCGTACTGCAATATGGAAACACATCAAGGCGCTTCGCAGCCACGGCTATGAAATCAGGGCGGCGAGCGGGCGGGGTTACCAGCTGGTGCAGGTGCCGGATCTTCTGTCTCCGACAGAGATTCAAAACGGCCTGCACACGCGCTTTATCGCCCGAAATGTGTATGCGTTTGATCAGGTCGACTCTACCAACCACCAGGCCATGCTGATGGGGGAAGAGGGGGCGGCTGACGGCACGGTCGTAATTGCCGATGCGCAGAGCTCAGGAAAGGGTCGCCTCGGCCGCCGCTGGGCCTCCCCTGCCGGCGTCAATCTTTACGCTTCCATCGTGCTGCGCCCTCCCATCGCTCCTCATCGAGCTCCGCAGCTGACCTTCGTTTCGGCAGTGGCGGTGGCGCAGGCGATCAATTCCTTCTCGGGGCTGGACGCCCGTGTCAAGTGGCCGAACGACATCCTGATCGATGATTGCAAGGTTGGGGGACTTCTCAACGAGATGAGCGCCGAAAGCGAGCGTGTTCATTCCGTGGTGCTCGGTATCGGTCTCAACGTCAATATGACCGCCTCCCAGTTCCCGACCGATCTGCGTTATCCCGCCACTTCTCTTTTTCTCTCCTCCGGCCGCAAATGGCCGCGCGCCGCACTGGCGCGTCATCTCTTCGAAAAGCTTGAGCAGCTCTATCACCAGTACCTCAACGAAGGGTTTGAACCCATTTTGCAGCAGTGGGAATCTCTGTGCTGCTGGCAGGGGCGGGTGGTGGAGGTTGATCGCGGCACAGATCGTATTCGAGGTCGTTTTGCCGGGCTCGATCAAACCGGCGCCCTGCTGTTGGATGCCGGGGGAACTCTGGAGAAAATCTATTCCGGGGATGTACGCCCCAGCGACGATGAAACAGGATAAGCGATATGCTCTTTGCGATCGATATCGGCAATACCAATACCGTTCTGGGGTTGTACCGCGACCGGCAGTTGTTGCACGACTGGCGCATCACTACGGACAAGTCCCGCACGGTCGATGAGTACGCGGTGGTCATCCATGATCTCTTTGCCCTGGCGCAGGTGAGATTTGACCAGGTTGAAGATGTGATCATCTCCTGCGTGGTTCCCCCTGTGCTGGTGACATTTGAATCCCTGTGCCGCCGGTATTTCAAACATGTCCCGCTGGTGGTCGAGGCCGACACCCGCACCGGCATGCCGATCTGCTATGATCATCCCTCGGAGGTGGGGGCGGACCGGGTTGTCAATGGTGTGGCCGCCTATGAACGGTATCACCGCGCCCTGATCATCGTGGATTTCGGCACGGCCACCACGTTCGATTACATTTGCGCACAGGGGAATTACCAGGGGGGAGCAATTGCGCCGGGAATCGGCATTGCAGCTGAGGCCCTGCATCAGCGCGCCAGCAAACTGCCCCGTGTGGATATTGTCCGGCCTCCTCACGTCATCGGGAAAAATACGGTTTCCAGCATGCAGGCAGGCATATTTTACGGCTATGTCGGCCTTGTGGACGGAATCGTTGAGCGCATGAAGGCTGAATGTGGTGAAGACCCGCTGGTGATTGCAACCGGAGGTCTTGCCCCCCTGGTCGCCGAAAGTTCGACCACCATCGACGAGGTTTCGGCGGACCTTACTCTTGAGGGATTGCGCATTATCCATGAACGGCACCGGCTCGGTTTTGACAGGTCCCCGGTGCGGTGATAGACTTAAATGCCATTAACATCTTTAAAGCCAGTATTCTCGGGAGGTTGTGAACGGATTCAGGTGAAAAATCATAAGGGCGTTAGCCCTGCTGGGTGTTTTTCCGCGGATTGCCATGCGACAGTCGGTCGCCACTGAATGGAATTGAAAGGAGAAGCCATGGGAAAGTACGACATCTCGAAGCTGAGAAACCTTGGAATTGTCGCGCACGGAGGGGCGGGCAAGACCTCGTTGGTAGAGGCCATGCTGTTCGACACGGGAATGGTCGATCGTTTGGGGCGCGTCGATGACGGTTCCTCGAACATGGATTTCGAGCCCGAAGAGATCAAGCGAGGCATTACCCTGAGTTCCAGCCTTCATCACTGTGACTGGCAGGGCTACAGCCTGCACCTGGTCGATACTCCCGGCTACTCCAATTTTCTGCACGATACCCGCAACTGCCTGCGTATATTAGGCGGTGCAGTCGTTATTGTATCCGCCATTTCAGGGGTCAAGGCCCAGACGCGCCAGATATGGGACTGGTGTGACGAGTTCGAGGTGCCGCGCATCGCCTTCGTCAACAAGATGGACCGCGAGCGGGCCAATTTCCTGCGGGCTCTCGACGACATGGCTGCGGCTCTCAACAACCGCCCGGTCGCGGTGACCATGCCGATCGGCGCTGAGGAAGACTTCAAAGGCGTGATCGACCTGGTGCGTATGAAGGCCCGTCTTTTTCAGTTTGACGAGAAGGGAACCTATGAAGAGCAGGATATCCCTGGTGATCTGCTGGACGAGGCACAGCGGCTGCGTGTTCTTCTGCTCGAAGCGGTTGCCGATGCCGATGACGAACTGATGGAAAAATACCTTGAGAATGAAGACCTCAGCGTAGAGGATCTTCTGCGCGGGCTGCGCGAGGGGACCCTGACGGGAGTTTTTACCCCCGTTCTGTGCGGCAGCGCCACCGCCAATATCGGCATCCGCCAACTTCTCGATTACATCCTTCATTGTCTGCCGTCGCCCCTCGATAAAGGCGAGCAGCATGGTCGTCACCCTCTCAGCGGCGACGACGAAGTCCGTCGCCCGGACGAGGATGAGCCTTTTTCGGCCATGGTGTTTAAAACCATCAGTGATCCTTTTACCGGCAAGCTGACTCTTCTACGGGTCTACTCCGGCAGTCTCAAGCCCGACTCATCTGTCTATAATCCCAATAAAGATGCCACCGAGCGGGTCGGCAATATTTACGAGATGGAGGGCAAAAAGCATAAGTCCCTGTCCCTTGCCGTCGCGGGCGATATTGTCGCAATCCCCAAACTCAAGGTGACCGCGACCGGCGACACCCTGTGCGATGAAAGCAAGCCGATCGTCTTTGAAAGCCCCATGCCTCTCAAACCGGTCATCTCCTTTGCGCTGCGCACCAAGAGCAAGGGGGATGAAGATAAACTCAGCACCGCCCTGCACAAACTGATGGATGAAGATCCGACTCTCAACCTGGTCCGTGATGAGGATACGCGAGAGATGATCATCTCCGGCATGGGCCAGGTCCACCTGGAAGTTGCCGTGGAAAAGCTCAAACGGAAATTTGGCGTGGAAGTTGAATTGCTGGAGCCCAAGGTGCCTTATCGTGAAACAATCACCGGGCGCACCAAGGTTCAGGGCAAATATAAAAAGCAGTCCGGTGGGCGCGGACAGTTCGGGGATGTCTGGATTGAAATGGAGCCCCTGCCGCGCGGCGAAGGTTATGAATTCGTGGATAAAATCGTCGGCGGAGTTGTGCCCAGGCAGTATATCCCTGCAGTCGACAAGGGGATTCAGGAAGCGTCCCACCGCGGTGTTCTGGCGGGCTTCCCGGTCGTTGATTTCAAGGTGACGCTGGTTGACGGCTCCCACCACTCGGTGGATTCGTCGGAGATGGCTTTCAAGGTTGCAGGATCCATGGCGTTCAAGAAGGCGATGGAGGAATGCAAGCCGGTGCTGCTGGAGCCGGTCATGGCCATGGAGATTAGCGTGCCCGATGATTGCATGGGAGATGTCATCGGCGATATGAACTCTCGCCGAGGCAAGGTGTTGGGTGTTGAGCCCAAGGCCGGCAGCCAGATGATTCGTGTTCAGGTCCCCATGGCCGAGGTGTTGCGTTACGCACCGGAATTGAGGTCGATGACCTCTGATCGCGGAATGTTCACCATGGAATTCAGTCACTACGAAGAGGTGCCGCCTCATTTGACCGCAAAGATACTTGCGGATCTGAAAAAGGCCGAATAGCGGGCCGAAAACTGTCACCCCAATGTGTCTCCCGGACGTCCGGCGGCCGGTTTTTCCTGCCGCCGGACCGATCTCCGGTCTTTTCTGCAATGGGGTATGGCGCGATATCAGGAGGATCAATCCGGATGACTGGCAAGGATGATGTGAAAAAAGAGATCGATCGTCAGACAGAATCCGCACAACAGGATACGCAACAGGAAAAAGACGTTCAGGCCCACAGCGGGGATGTGCCCAACGAGCCTGTTTCGCCTCCTCCGCAGGGACGATCCGTGCGCCCGCTTCTGCTTGTGCTTGTGCTTCTGCTGGTCGTCCTGGCCGCCGTCGCCTGGTTTGTCTATTTTGCGCCCCAGCAGTCTTTGAATTCTTCTGGAGTGTCGGGCGACTCTGTTGCCCAAAGAGAGACCCGCCCCATCCCCAATCGCGAGAAAGAAGTCTCCCAAAAACCGCAAACGCAATCAAAGACAGTTACGGCACCTGAGGATGCATCCTCCCCCTCTGATCAAACCGAACCCCCGGTAAACAAGCAGGACGGCACCGAGAAGCCTGCCGTTCAAAAACAAGCCATCCCCCGTCCCGCTGCGAAAAACCAACCGCAGGCCATCCCGATTACGGATGCGGCGGAGGGTAACGCTGTGGAAGAAAAAAAAGATGCAGCCTCCTCGACCACGAAAGAGGAATCAGGGCCGATTGCGAGCGAAGAATCGGATTCTTCTGTTCGGGAGAATGTTCAGGATGAGGCCCCGAAAAAAGGTTCCGAAGATGCCAAGACCGCCGCCCTTTTGCATGATTCCGATCCCGGTCCTGCCGCTGAACCCGGGCAGTCCAAACCGGCATCAGAACAAGCGGTTTCTTCCGGAAAGGACAGTGAGAAGGCTGTCGCCAAGGGAGCCTACATGGTCCAGGTCGGCGCCTACAGTGTCGCTGCACATCTGGCCGCCGACCAGAAGAAACTGCATGATCTTGGCTTTGAAACCTCGGTTCTCGAAACTCGACGCCCAATCCGCATGATCCGGCTGCGGGTCGGAACCTTTTTCCCCAACCAGGGAGAAACACAAATCGCTCGGTTGACAGAACTCGGAGCAAAGCCTTTTTTCGTCAAAGACGGAGATCTGATGGTGGTTTATGCCGGCTCCTTCCGCAGTGAAGAACGTGCCGATCGGCTCTCGCAGCGCCTTGCAGAGGCTGGAGTCCATGTTGAGGCCGAACGGACCAGCGTCGATGTTCAACTGTCGATTCTGCGGTTCGGTCCGTTTGAGTCCTTTGCCGAGGCCAGATCAGCCGCCCAAAAGGCGGATGATGCCGGGTTGGAGACTCTCATCGTCAAAATGCGCTGAACCCAGGCGGTCGAGACGATGGAAAAGGGTGAACGGTTGCGCCTGCGTGTCAGCCCGCAGGTCGCTGCGCAGATCGGTCCCGGCTCTTCGCGTACTCAGCGCCTGGAGGTCGCTAAGGCCCGGCATCCCCTGCCTGATCTTGCCTATGCCTTGGTTTTCCTGGCTTTCGGACAGGATGAAGAAATCCGCAAGCATGCTCTGCTCACGTTGAAAAAACTTCCTGTCGTTCATTTACACTCACTTTTGAGTGATGAAGCCACGCCTCCCAAGGTTTTGCATCTCATTGTCCGCCTTCGATATGACGATGCGGACTGCATGGCCTCCGTGATTAAGAATCCGGGGGTTTCAGACCGCACGCTTCTTTTTCTCGCCCGTGAGGCAGGGGAACAAACACTTTCACTGTTGCTTGAGGACGAAAAATACAGTGTTTCAGCCCCTGGTCTTCTTGAAGCCATTGCGGACAATCCCAGGGCAGGCAAGGGCATTAAAGACAGGATATCGGCTGGGAGGGGAGGGGAGAGCAGTTTGCAGGCCGAAAAATCTGCAGAACATTGTGAAGATGACAAAAGCGAGGGGGACAAAGACAGGGCGTCAGAAGATAGCCGGGAAGATGACATTTCAGAGTCCAGTGAGATCAATCAGTCCAAATACCAGATGTCGTTGGATTTGTCGGTTTCTGAAAAGATCAAGATGGCGTTGACCGGCGACAAGGAGTGGAGATCGATCCTTCTGCGCGACGCCAATAAGCTGGTCTCTTCGGCCGTGCTTAAAAATCCCCGCATCACCGATGGCGAGGTGCTCGCTGTGACCCGCAACCGCAGTGCCAGTGACGACCTGATTCGGATCGTTCTGCTCAATACCGAATGGGTCAAGAACAACGAAATTAAAAAAGCCCTGGCCATTCATCCTCGCACCCCTCTGCCGAAGGCTTTACGCTTCATGTCGGCTTTTACTGAAAAAGAATTGAAACAGCTCTCAAAAAGCCGTAATGTTTCGCAGGTTATCGTCAACAGCGCGCGAAGAATGCTGATGGGCAAAGAAAAGGGGCGCTGAGTACCGTTTTACAGGAGCATTTCATGCAACAGGGAAAGTTGATCGCCGTTTGTACCAGCCCCGGCAAGGGGCAGCGTAAAAAAGACGTAGGGCAGGGCGTACTGGTCCCCGGATTCGGGGTTGAAGGCGATGGGCATGGGGGAGACTGGCATCGTCAGGTTAGTCTGCTGGCCATGGAGAGCATCGATAAAATGCGTGCCGCGGGTCTTGATGTGGGGCCTGGGGATTTTGCGGAAAATCTGACTACCGAAGGACTTGATCTTTGCGCATTGCCTTTGGGGAGCTTGCTTCAAGTGGGCGAAACGGCCGTGCTGGAGATCACTCAGATCGGCAAGATCTGCCATGAGCGCTGTGCCATTTATTATCAGGCCGGCGACTGCGTCATGCCCAAGGAGGGCATTTTTGCGGTCGTCCGCGAGGGGGGAGAGATCGCACGGCAGGATCGGGTGAAAGTAATCAAGATCGGTGACGGCACCACGGAGGCTGTCTCCTGATGACTGCTTTTCGCATCGCAATCCTGACTCTGTCCGACAAAGGCGCCCGTGGCGAGCGCGAGGATGAGAGCGGTCGTATCCTGCACCAGATGTCGGCCTCTCTCGGGACGGTCGATCATTATGAGATCATTGCCGATGAAGCGGATCTTATCACGGCACGGCTGATGGAGTGGTGTGATTGCGGAGAGCTCGACCTGATCCTGACCACCGGCGGGACCGGTGTTTCTCCCCGTGATGTGACGCCACAGGCGACACAGCAGGTTCTTGATTATGAAATTCCCGGCATGGCCGAAGCCATGCGCGCCGCCAGCCTGGCCAAGACCCCGCATGCCATGCTCTCACGCGCCCTTGTCGGGGTCCGCGGACAGACTTTGATTGTCAATCTACCTGGAAGTCCAAAGGCGGTGCGGGAAAATTTCGAGGTGATTCTACCGGCACTGCCTCATGCACTGGCCAAACTCAAGGGTGATCCGTCCGATTGTGCCCAGTGAAGCCAAGAGATCGATTTTTCCCAAATAAGTGGTGGTAATTATGCCCAAGAAGATCCTTTTTGCGGTTTCCGATCCTCACAAACTTGGTCTGTCCCGCGGTTTTTACCGTCGCGATGAATTCAAAACCACCCTTTGCAGCGATAGCCGCGAAGCCTATGCCATCATTGAAGAAGATGCGCCGGATCTTGCCGTAATAGAGGTTAATCTCCCTCCGTGGGGGGGCGATTCCTGCTGCCGCCGTGTCAAAAATGATTTTTTACTGCAGCGAACCCGAATCATTCTGCTTGCGCCGCCGAAAATAGAGGATGAAGAGCGCTGCCGTGACAGTGGCGCCGATGCGATTCTGCCGCTGACCACCGCGCCCGATCCACTGCTGGCAACGGTTCGCAGGCTCCTGGGGCTTCCCGACCCGGGGCGTCTGGCTCCGCGCGCTTCCATCGAACTTAAAATCCGCTTTCGCCACCTTCCCCATGGTGATTTCTGTCAGGGGATCACTGTTAACCTCGGAACGGGAGGGTTGTTTCTGCAAGCGGAAGCACTTTATCCCCGCGACAGCCTCATTGAGCTTGTTTTCCCAGACCTGGGAAAACATCAGGGCAAGCAGGCAACCTTTACGGCCCGTGTGGCCTGGGTCAATCATCCCGAATGGGTTCTGAAACCTGAGCTTCCTGTGGGTATGGGGTGTGAGTTCATCGACCTGTCCCTGGCGGAAATGACGCAGCTTGAAAGGTTTGTTTCCCGCCATCTGTCCGAGACAACCAGCGCCACCTGACTGGATCTGTGTTTCTTTTGCAGAAGCCGGTACCTCAACCTCTTTGAGTCGATTATTTTCTGGTACAGTCCTCCTTTCTTCGCTCACTCTTTTTAGCCCGCCCTTGATTATCGGTTGTCAGCGGTGTCGCTGTCCACGCCAATGCCACTTGGTCGTCAATACATGTAAGATGCTGAAACTTAATGATTTAAAGCTGTTCCTCCTTTGTTTTCACAGTTCCTGTGGATAGCACTGTGAAAAAATTCAGGACAGTCGTGGCCAACGCCCCCGGAACGAGACATTCAGCTTTTTGCCTAAAAAATGTGCAGCGATGCTAGGCTTCATTTCTACCGAGTCTATGGAGTAAGAGCATAAGGTTTGAATTGACTGAAAAACAAAATCCGTGTTATCAAAAATTCTCTTTAAATATCAGTTTTTTACATTGTTTAACATTTTTTTGGGCACCCCAAAAATTTAGTACTGTTTAAAAAATGGAGGTTTCAATATGGCACAATCTCTCGCTTTCACTATGGGCTCCCTGCTTGCCGATATCGCCCGCCGTTTCCCCGAGCATGACGCCCTGGTTTATCCTGATCGCGGTCTGCGTTTGACTTATCGCGAATTCGACGCATTGACCGATCGTGTCGCTAAGGGCCTTCTTCGCATGGGGATCCAGAAAGGAGATCATGTCGCCATCTGGGCCACGAATGTCCCCCAATGGGTGATTCTGCAGTTTGCCACGGCCAAAATCGGTTCAGTACTGGTCACGGTCAATACCAACTATAAATCGGCCGAGTTGGAATATGTGCTCAACCAGTCGGATGCCAAGGCTCTGTTTCTGGTGGAGGGCTTCAAGGATACCGATTATGTGGAAACTCTCTATACGGTGGTTCCTGAACTCAAGGGAACCGCTGCAGGTGCGTTGGAAAGTGCGAAACTGCCCTTTCTGAAACACGCCGTTTTCCTGGGGGAAGGGACTCCCGACGGCATGCTGGCATATAATGAGCTGGAAAACATGGGTCGCGATATCTCTGACGATGAACTCGATGCAGTCAAGAACAGCCTTGACCGCTTCGAAGTCATCAATATGCAGTACACCTCGGGAACCACAGGGTTTCCCAAGGGAGTGATGCTGACCCACGACAACATCATCAACAACGGCTTCCAGATCGGCGAGTGCATGAAGTTCACCGAAAACGACCGACTCTGCATCCCCGTGCCGTTTTTCCACTGCTTCGGCTGCGTGCTTGCAGTTATGGCCTGTGTCACCCATGGAACGGCTATGGTGCCGGTGGAGACGTTCAACCCTGAACAAGTTCTGAAAACCATCGAGGCTGAAAAATGTACTGCCGTCCACGGTGTCCCGACCATGTTTATCGCCGAGCTTGAGCATCCCAACTTCAGGAATTACGATCTTTCCACCCTGCGTACCGGAATCATGGCCGGCAGCCCCTGTCCCATTGAAGTTATGAAGCGTGTGATTCGCGACATGAACGCAAACGAGATCACCATCGCCTACGGCCAGACCGAATCTTCACCGGTGATCACCCAGACCCGTACCGACGATCCGATAGAACTGCGGGTGGCCACCGTCGGGCGCGCCCTGCCCAATGTCGAAGTCAAGATCGTCGATATCGAGACCGGCGAGTCTCTGCCGCCCGGTAAGCAGGGCGAACTCTGCACCCGCGGCTACCATGTGATGAAAGGGTACTACAAGATGCCCGAAGAGACCGCGCGCGCCATCGATGACGAAAACTGGCTGCACACCGGCGATCTTGCGGTCATGGATGAAAACGGCTATTGTAAAATCACCGGGCGCATTAAGAATATGATCATTCGCGGTGGGGAAAACATCTATCCGCGCGAGATCGAGGAATTTCTCTACACGCATCCGAAAATCAGCGATGTCCAGGTTTACGGCGTACCGGATCGCAAGTATGGAGAGCAGGTGATGGCGGCGGTCAAAATCAAGGACAATGTCGAGTGCAGCGAAGACGAGATCCGCGATTTCTGCCGGGGACGTATCGCCAACTACAAAATACCGACCTATGTGAAATTCGTCGATGAATATCCCATGACCGCCAGCGGCAAGATTCAGAAATTCAAATTGCGTGAGATGGCAATCAAGGAATTGCAGCTTGAGGAACTCGAATCGGCCTCAACGGGCTGAGTTACATATCTATTCACCTGGCGGGGTCGTCACTCCTTTGTCATGGGAGTGACGACCCCATGCTGAACATTTACCCTTAAGTGGTACGAAGCCAAATCTCCAGATTTTAACTGATGGGATGATACAGCATGATTTCAAAGCGCAATAATGCAATTCACCAGCGAGTGCGCGAAGCGTTGAAAGCGCAGTCGCCGCTGCCGCTGGAGGAGATCATCGCACTGCGTAAGAAGAGCCGACAGGCTGTCAAACTTTTTAAGGCCACCTTCTGGGTGGCCATTATTCTCTTCAACCTGGTTCTCTGGGTGCCGCTGCCTTTTGCCCTGAGTACAACAGCGCTGGTGACAATCTGTGCGATCTGCCTGTTTGTGGCTTTTGTGCCGCCGATCTTCGGCATCCGTGAACACCAGCGCCGCCTGGATCTTTTGCAGGAATCTTCTGCCGGACCTAAACGGTCGCTGGTTGGTTCCGCTGGCAAGACCTATCTCGAGAAGGTCAAGGAAGAGGGGCGCCTGCTGGTCAAGGCCGAGGTGGAAATTCTGGAAGAACGTCAACCGGCCGGCGCATCGGAGTCGAATTGAGGTACCTGGGCAGCGATAATTCCCGTTTCATGAGGGCGTTTGACAGATCGTGACCGCAGGCGCTTCTAAGAATAAAGATCGCCCCATCCTGCGAGCTTTTCTTCTGGCCGGGGGGCTTTTAAGCACGGGACTCGCTGTTCTCGGCATTTTTCTGCCGCTGCTGCCCACCGTTCCCCTTCTGCTGCTGGCGGCCGCCTGTTTTGTCCGCAGTTCCGCGCGCCTGCATCGCTGGTTGTTGGAACATCCACGCCTTGGCCCTCTTGTTTCCGGCTACCTTGATGGAGAGGGCATGCCGCTGCGGGCTAAAGTCAGCGCTATCTTGTTGATCTGGATCTCCATTCCCCTTTCTGCCTGGCTGGTTCCGCTGCTCTGGGTGAGTGTTCTGTTGATTCTTTTGGGATTGGCGATTACAATTTACCTGCTGAGTCTACCGACGCTGGAGTGCTGAATTCTCTCGACAATTCTCTGAAATCTCATCCCTTTCCGTCTCCGGGGGTTGCCTCGATGCGGAGAAAGAGCTGCTTTTGTGGACAATCAGGAATATGACGATCAGAACCTCGAGCAATATTCCGAAGGTCTTCAGGCATTGCGCAAGCGGCGCCTGAGCCTGGGAATCCTGATTCTGATCTATGTCCCGGCGATCTGGCTGGCTTTGAAACTGGGTCAGTCCGATCGGGTTGCGGGGGTCGTGTTTGCCATCTGGATCCTGCTGGTGTGTGTTGCGGTGTGTTACACGGCTTTTGCCCGGTGCCCCAGGTGTGGCAATTATTTCCACATGAACGGATTTATCCCTCTGTATCTGCGCCGCTGCCTGCATTGCAACCTGCACGTCAATGCGGATAAGCAGAGCAGAAAGGGTTAATTCTCTTTCTGCTCACTTCCTCTGGCAAAGGGCGCTCCTCTATCGGGCCACGGCAGTTCGATGTAAACACGCGTCCCCTTCGTCGGGCGGCTTTCCACCCAGACCCGCCCCTGGTGTTCCTGCACGATATCCTGCACGATGCTCATCCCCAGTCCTGTTCCTTCCACTGCCGTGGTGGAGCTGTCCGCGCGGTAGAATTTGTCGAATATATGTTTGACCTCTGAGGCCTTCATGCCGATCCCCTCATCCTCAACCATGATCTGGTAGCCGTCCACCTTTGGGGCCCCGACAATGCGGATTCTGCCCCCGTCAGGGGAATATTTGATTGCATTTCCGACAATGTTCTCCAGGGCCTGCTCCAGTTTGTCCCGGTCGCAATCCAGAACAACCGGCTCCTGCGGCACGTCGACTTCAAATTGGTGGCGCCGGGAAAGGTTGCGTCCGAACGTGGCGGCTTCATGCAGAATATCATTGAGGTCGCAGGGGTGTTTCTCGAGAGGGATTTCTCGCCCCAGCTCAATGCGGCTGAGATCGAGCAGGTCATTGACGATGCGAGATAGAGACCAGGCTTTCTTGTTGATAAAGGTCGCAGCTTCGCGAAAGGTCTCATCGGGCAGATCGCGGTTTTCCAGCAATAATTCCGAGTAGCCGATGATCGATGCCAGCGGTGTGCTCAATTCGTGCGCCGCTGTGCAGATAAATTCGCTCTTGAGGCGGTCTACTTCCCTCTCTCCGGTGACGTCATGAATGATAAAGATCATCCCGGCAAACCCTCCGACGCGCGCTTGTATGGACGAGGTGCGGGCTTCCATAATACGTGTCCCCTTTCGGGTGGGGACCTCAAAATCGAATCTCTGGGAAATTTTTCTGTCATGGAGACTCTCGTCGATTTTGCGACGAAGCTGTTCGTAGGGAACAATCTGCTCAAATGATCGCATGACCGCATATCTCGGGGAAACCCCCAGAAATTCGGCGGCTGGATCGCTCAGCAACATAATGCGGCCATGGTTGTCGACTACGATCAGGATTTCCTCCACCGATGTCAGGACGCTGTCGATCCGGTTGCGGATTCCGCCGGCGACCATGTAGCCGACGGGAACAGCCAGCAGCACCATGATCGCAGCCGTCAACCCCGTCCAGTAGCCCATGTTGTTGATCGCCGCCTGCAGCCGGTACTGGCTGTCCATCAGGTCGCTTTCGTAATATCCTGCTCCGATGACCCAGTCCCAGGGTTCGAAGTAGGCAACCGCAACGATTTTTTTCCGCGGCTCGTCTTCGCCGGGATTTCTCCAGCGGTAATTGACGAATTCCACCGGGATAGGGGAGCCTGTGGGGGGATTTGCCTGCCTGAGCGCCTGCTCGATGATTTCACGAATAAAGTAGCGGCCGTCCGCGTCGACGCTGTCCCAGATATCCTCCCCATCGCGGGTGCCGTCTTTGGATATGATGTAGTGCCCCCGGTGTCCCCCTTTGCCGCCGAGAACGTAAACATAGCCGCTTTTGCCCACCACGATGTCCGCAATCCCTTTGCGTAAGCTTTCGAGGTTGTCCTGACGCACTCCGACATAAAGGGCACCCACGACATTCTTGCGGGCCTCATCCCACAGGGGGTGGTAGGCGGTGACATACCAGGCATTGACCACATAGGCTCTGCCCCGGTAGCTCTCGCCCTTGAGAATAGCTGAAACAACCGGGTCTGCTTCACCTTCGGGAGTCACGGCCGGGATATATGTGCCGATTGCGCGGCTGCCGTCTGTTTCCGCCACGTTGGTCGCCACGCGCAACATATCGCCACGGGGGTTCATCCGCTGGAAAAGGGTAACCGTACCCCCGACCAGGTTCTGAATATCGTCCACAATGGGAGTCGGATTTTCGAAGTCCTTGTTCCGGCCCAGCCAAGTGGAACCGATATACAGGCGTGGCAGGGTGATCGCCTGCTGTGACCCATCGTATTGGTTGCGCACCTGCCATTCGATATTCGGTTCGCGAAAATGAACGCTGCCGTGGGATTTCACAATATGGCGAGCGACCTGCAGGTTATGGTTGACGGTCTGCTGCAGGGCCTCCTGGGTCGAGCGGCACATCAGGTAGACATTGCGGGTGATTTTACGGGCCTCGCTGCGGGCTTGCCGGTCAATTTCCTGCACAAAGAACTGCTCAAGCGAGCTTTTGTGGTAAAGGGCTGTTGCCGTGGCGACCAAGGTCGTCAGAAGGATCGGAAGAATGGCCATCCAGGTGATTTTCAAACCGAATTTCATCATGGCGTAACCCCCAACAGGCAAGCATTCAAATCGCAGCAGTACATATCTGAAAGGATAACGGGTTTTTAAAGTTTTACGACGAGGCAATTGGGCTGCTCATGTTTTCTTGACAGTCGAAGTCGACACTGTAAAAATGCCACTTTTAATTATGGGACAATATTATAAAGCGTGATTGCCTGTATCGCTCTTAGGATCACATTTTTTATAGGGAGGTTGAGTTGCATGCGCATAACTCCAGCGTCTGAACTGCAGAATCGTGTCCACGCACTTCAAAGCCTGATGCAGGAGGCCGGCCTGGATGCCGTCCTGATGCTCCAGAGCGCGGACCTTTTTTATTTCACCGGCTCCATTCAGCAGGGTCTGCTCTATGTTCCGGATTCCGGCGACCCCATCTACATGGTGCGCAAGGACTACACCCGGGCTCGTATGGAAAGCGGCCTCAAAGAAATAGTCGCGTTCCGGAGTCCGAAGGATCTTCCCGGGATTCTCGCCGATTTCGGACGCAGCATGCCGAAGACGGTCGGCCTTGAACTCGATGTGTTGCCGGTGTCCCTTTACCAGCGGCTGCGCAAGGTTCTTGGCGATGCCCAGGTCGGTGACGCCACGCATCTGATACGTACAGTCCGGGCGGTGAAATCCGAGTACGAAATCGAAATCATGAAGGACGCCGCGCTGATGGTCGATCAGGTCTGCCAGCATGCCGCTGAAATCATCCGGCCCGGCATGACGGATCTGGAATTGGCCGCCGAACTTGAATTCACTGCGCGCAAGAAGGGGCATCAGGGTATTACCCGCATGCGGGGATTCAACTCCGAACTCTTCTACGGCCATATCTTTTCCGGGGCCGACAGTGCCGCGCCGGCCTACCTTGACGCGCCGCTGGGCGGTATTGGCGTCAACCCGTCCATCGGCCAGGGCGCAAGCTACAAACGGATCGAGGCACATCAACCGATCATTGTCGATTTTGCCGCCGCTTTCGACGGTTACCTGGTGGATCAGACCCGGATTTTCTGTATCGGCGAGTTGCCCGCCGACCTGCAGAAAGGCTATGACGACATGCTCGCTATTGAAAAACACCTCAAGCAGATCGCGCGGCCGGGTATCAGTTGGGGCGACCTTTACGAGAGCTGCTACAACCTGGCCTGTGAAATGGGACACAAGGAACATTTCATGGGAGCCGCAGGGGCTCAGGTTTCGTTCATCGGCCATGGTGTCGGCATCGAAGTCGACGAATATCCTTTTATTGCCAAAGGGTTCAAGGATCAGCTTCTGAAGGAGAAAATGACCTTCGCTTTTGAGCCCAAGGTTGTCTACCCCGGCAAAGGTGCGGTCGGCATCGAAAATACCTTTTGGGTGGAAGACGATGGTCTCAAGCACATTACATTTACCCGGGAAGAGGTTTTTATCATCGACTGACCACGACAGGCGGCGTTGCCACCGTCGATCATCATTACCTTTGGGGGGGGATTGTGATGACTGGAGATACAAAGGAGAGCTGTGTGCCTTATTGCGCTGACGAGCAAAACCACTGTCAGCAGCAGCCAGGCTGGTCGGCGGTTCTATCCTCGTTGGCAGATGCTTCTCTTCTACTGAGAGAGGATGACGACCTTTACAGACGTTTGGTTGAAGATGTTTCAGATGGCCTTTTTCTTCTGGATGGATGCGGCCGGATCGAATACGCCAACGACGCCCTGGCCACGCAGTTCGGGCTGGAGTCCATCGACCTGCAAGGCGCTTTTCTGTGGGACTTTGCCACCGATGAAGAACAGGCAGGAAAAATAAGGGCGCTGCTTGCGCAGGTTCAAGCTGGGACAAGGTCCAAGCAGGATGTCTTGCTACGCGGCCATGACGGGAACGATTTCTGGGGATTGCTGTCGCTGAGCCCCGTGACCCGTGATGGGCTTGCCGTGACAGCGGTGGTGGGGCTTCTCAGCGACATCAGTCGGCGCAAAATGGCTGAAAAAGAGATTCTGCGGCAGGCCTATACTGATCCTCTGACCGGTCTGCCTAATCGCATCCTCCTCGAGGATCGTCTGCACCAGGCGCTGGCGCAGGCGCGGCGTCAGAAAGCCATGGTGGCCGTCCTGGTCATCGACTGTGACAGTTTCAAGGATGTCAACGACAGCCTGGGGCATGCAGCGGGGGACTGGTTTCTGCGTCGCATCGCCAAGCGCATGGAAGCGGAACTGCGCCGTGGCGATACCATTGCCCGCATCGGGGGAGATGAATTCGTTGCTGTTTTCTCTCCACTGAAAGGAACCGAGGATGCGGTCGTCCTGGCGGGTAAACTGCTCGATGTCCTCTCTTCACCGGTGACCTGGGATAAATGCGAGATTCCCTGTGCGGTCAGTATGGGAATGGCATTGTTCCCGCAGGATGGAGAAGACCCGGAAACCCTGCTTCACCACGCCGATATCGCCATGTATCAGGCCAAGAAAAGGGGAGGGCGAAGGTTTCAGTTCTTCTCCCCTTCCATGAACATGCGCGCGCGGCAATCGGACCGTTTTGAGCAGAACATTCTTCAGGCCCTGAACACGGGGGAAATTGAACTGCATTTTCAGCCTGAAATCGACCTGGCCGGAAAGCAGGTCCGCCGCGTTGAGAGTCTTCTCCGCTGGCGGCACCCTGAACATGGACTTCTCTCACCTGGCTTTTTCCTTCCTCTCGCCCAGCAAAGCTCCATCCGCCCTGTGCTGGGGGAGTGGATTCTGCGGACCGCCTGCCGCGCGGCACAACGGTGGCGAAAACAGATTGACACCCCCTTTCTCGTTTCCATCAACCTGAGTGCGGAGGAATTTCGAAACTACAAGTTCTTCGGAACCCTGGTGCGGGTTCTGCGGGAGAGCGGCTTGGATCCTGCTGCGCTTGACCTGGAGCTGCCGGAGGACGCCCTGGTTGGCGATGATGTTGAAATCTCACGTCGTCTAAGGGAGTTGCGTGATCTCGGGGTACAGCTGACCATTGATAATTTTGGCAGCGGTTATTCCTCGGTGCAGCGGTTGAGCGAGTGGCCCATTCAGCGGATCAAGATTGCACGCAACTTTGTTGAGATGATGGAGACACGTCGGACCATCGGTCCAGCCGCTGCAGTTCTGGCGCTGGGAAACAGCCTGGGAGTGGACGTGGTGGCCGAGGGGGTGGAAAGTCCGCGGCAGGTTGATCTGCTGCGTCGACAGGGGTGCCGCCACATGAAGGGATATCATTTCTGCAGACCCTGTGAGGCGGGTGCTTTTGATGAAATGCTGGCCAGCGGCCTCGGGCGCAGCGGTTTCGGGGTACTGGAGAGCAGGGTGGTGTCGCTGGATTGAGTTTTTCCTGTTGATTCGAACAAATTATAGCGTCCCATAAGACTGAGGTCGACACCGAAATTGGCCGATTCCTCGTATCCATAGTTAAAATTTTAAATAATACGCGGAATTTTGGAAAAGGAAGGTGCGGGAGGATGTTTATTGAGTGAAACTACCTGGGGGGAGACAAATCAGCAAGCCCTGAGTTGTGAGTTGGTTCTCAGGGCTCATGACGGGCGACGAGGGAATCACGCAGTTGGTGAAGTTTTTGACTGATGGAAACCTTGTAGATGTGCGGGTTGGTCAGTCGAAGAGAGCCGGCAGGGAGTCGCTGCAGCTGGTCCATGCAGCGGTCGCGCGCCTGCTCCAGGGTGGAGAGCTCCACACAGATGTTTCCGTCCTGCATGACCTGCCTGCGCGGCGATTCGAACTCTGCATCGTGCGGAAGTGTTTTCTGCCGCACGGGATTGGCCGGATCATAAACTCGATCCCCTGGCTTGGGTTCTTCGCCGTCGCTGGTGATCAGGTCCAGGTGGAAGTCGCCGTTTTTCTCCAGGACGCGCCAGACACTCTTGCGGTCGGGCAGGGTCGCCTTGGAGATGTCGGAGGTAGTCTTCATGCGTGGTTTGCCGTCGAACTGCACCAGTTTGTAGACGCCTCCCAGAGCACCGCCGCCTTCACCGTGGCAGGTGGCCAACTTGGTGCCGACACCATAAATATCCACCCGGCCGCCTTCATCGCGGATGGAATGGATCACGTGCTCATCCAGTTCGTTGGACGCCACAATTTTAGCATCGGGGAAGCCTGCTTCGTCAAACATGCGGCGCGCTTCCCGGCTGAGGTAGGCCAGATCGCCCGAATCGAGACGCACGCCGAGAATCTCATGACCGCGTTCGCGCAACTCCCTGGCGACCGTAATCGCATTGGGCATGCCGGACTCAAGCGTGTCGTAGGTGTCCACCAGCAGCAGACAGCTTTCGGGAAAGCATTCCGCATAGGCGCGAAAGGCTTGAAGTTCTTCCTCAAAAGCCATGACCCAGCTATGGGCATGGGTTCCTTTGACGGGGATGCCGTGCACCTGCCCGCCCCACACGTTGCTGGTGCCGAAGACGCCGCCGATGGCCGCCGCGCGCGCTACGCTGAGACCGCCGTCGGGGCCTTGTGCGCGACGCAGGCCGAATTCGATGACCGTACTGTCCGGCCCGGCGGCGGTGGTCAGTCGAGCGGCCTTGGTGGCCACCAGCGTTTGAAAGTTGATGATGTTGAGCAGCGCCGTTTCCACGAATTGCGCTTCAGCCAGGCTGCCTTCCACCGTCAACAGGGGTTCGGTCGGGAAGACCACCGTCCCTTCCGGGGGGGCCGTCACCGAACCGCGAAAGCTGAAGTCCCGCAGAAACTCAAGAAAACGCGGCTTGAACAATCCGAGGGAAGAAAGGTAGTCGAGATCCTCTCCCGTGAATTGGAGCTGTTCAAGATATTCGAGCGCCGGCGCAAGACCGGCAAATGCAGCATAGCTCCCCTGAAAGGGCGCTTTGCGAAAAAAAAGATCGAAAACGGCCGGCTTGTCGTGCATCTCTTCATCAAAATAGCCGGCCAGCATGGTGAGTTCGTACAGATCGGTCATCAGGGCTGAATAACGCATTCTGTCTCCTGTTCCGATGTGGTTTACGGAGTGTCGAGCTGCTGCTCAATCCCTCTGAGTCCTTCGAGCCCTCCGCAGTTCAACGAGATATGGGGCGCGTCGATGTGCGGCTCGCGCGGGTTGATGCGAATCACCTTGATGCCTGTGCGGCGTCCCAGACGCTCGCTCAGGAAGCGGATGGTGGGAACCATGGTTCCGGCGCCGATTTCGACCACCGCGATGGGCTGATCCCTGTGGGTATCGAGAAAGGCCTCGAAGTGCTCCTCCTGTCGTTGCGTGCGGTCGCTGATCCAGGAGTAGTCGCCGAACATGAGGATATTGGGGCGCGCCGTATGTCCGCAGTGAATACAGCGGGGAATGTGTTCTGCCCGCATGGTGTTGAAATCGACGGGGATCTCCTCTTTGTTGGGCCAGATCGCCATGCAGCAGGGCTTGAGACATTGAAGGTGGTGAATTGAACCATGGACCTCAAGGATCGCCCCTTCGTCGAAGCCGGCTTTCTGAAATTGCCCGTCGACATTCGAGGTGACCACGAAATGATTCAGGTCATAGCGTTTGATCCACTGCCGCAGAAGGGAAAACCCTTCATGGGGAGTCGTTGCGCGATAGAGGTTGGTGCGGTGACCGTAAAACCCCCAGCCGAAGGCGGGATCCTGCTCGAAGTGAGTGGGGTTGGCGGCATTGACGAAATTAATGCCCAGCCTCTGATACATGGGGTAGGCGTTCCAGAAACCATGATCGCCACGAAAGTCGGGCAGGCCCGAATCCACGCCGATTCCGGCGCCGGCTGTGACAATCAGGGCGCGCGCTTCGGCGATGGCCTGCGCGGCGGCGTGGAACAGCTCCTTCTGTGACATGCGTCCTCCTCAAATATCCATGCTTTTCCCGAAGCTCAATCCTGACCTACCCCCTCACTATACCAACTCCTGCGCAACTTGCACGGGGGTGGGCGCCAGCACACGAATCAGGTCTTTGGGAGCTATTTCCACCAGGAATCCACGCTTGCCGCCGTTGATGAAGATGCGGGGCAGTGTGGCGATGGTCTCCTCCATGTAAACCGGCATCGCTCTGCGCACGCCGAAAGGCGACGTGCCACCGACCTGGTAGCCGCTGTGACGCTGGGCATCGGCGGCGGCACAGGGTGTGACGTTTTTGACTCCCAGGGTGCGGGCCAGATTTTTGGTGGAGACCTGGCGGTCACCGTGCATCAGGACGATCAGCGGGCGGCCTGCTTCATCCTCCATGATGAGTGTCTTGATGACGCAGTGCTCATCCACGCCCAGTTCCCGTGCGGAGACCTCCGTGCCGCCTTTCTCTTCATAGGCGTAGAGGTGGGGCTGAAAACTGACCTTTTCTTTTCGCAGTACTCGAATGGCCGGAGTGACCGGTGTCTTTTCCTTAGCCATGATTGTTATTGAAACCAGGCGAAGAGCATGCCGACAAACGACAGGCCCGTCAGGACTACGCAGACCCAGGCGGTTGTTCGCAGCGCCGGCTCGATAGCCCGCTGGCGGGTGCTGGTCACCGGCATGACCATGCCGAGCAGAACCCCGCCGACCGCGCCGCCGAGATGTCCGGCATTGTCAGCGCCAACCAGCAGGCCGAAAATAAATGCAAAAACAGCCCATTGGAACATGAAATTGCGCATGGAGATGGCGATGGAAGTGCCGATGCGGTGATAATACATGACCGAAAAACCGATCAGCCCGAACAGCGAGGTGGAGGCCCCAACCACCGGTGTGTGGGGGTGCCACAGCAAACCAGCCAGGGTGCCGGTGATGGCGGTGATGAAATACAGGTTGATGAAGGCCGGGCGGCCGATCTCAAATTCCAGGCGTGAGCCGACCTGGTAGAGTACGATCATGTTGAAGGCCAGGTGGATGAGACCACCGTGGGTAAAGGCATAGGTGACACAGCGCCACCACTGGTCGGCCTGCAGCACCAGGGGCTGCCAGAGCTGTCCGCCCCAGTGCAGCAGCAATGCGACCGGGGGATTCATGATCGCTCGCATCTGCAGGCCTGCCACAGTCCCGTGCAGCACCATCAGGGTAAAAAGAATCAGATTGATGAAAATGATGGTCCGGGTCACCGAAACCGACTGTGCACCGAACCCGTGCCCACCCGAAAGGTTTCTTTTGATTTGGCGTTGCCAGTTCACGAATATCTTCTCCTTGTAAGAACGAAGTTGGAAAGGATAAAGACTAACTCAGCCCCTCGATTTGAGCAACGCATAAAGGACAGAAGCTTCGAGGTCAATTGTTCGGTTTGTTGCCGTGGAACTTGAAATCCAAAGATGATTTAGGCAAACTGTTGTGCTATCAGGGTAGCGTACCCGATAAATCTCGAATGCTTTGAATTTCACTCTTATTCTGGAGGAGACAACGACATGGCCCTGGAATCGATCAATCCGGCAACGGATGAACTGATGGAAACCTTCGATGAGTGGTCTGCGGAACAGACCGCAGAAGTCATCGATGAGGTGGATGCGGCCTTTCAGCAGTGGCGGCTGACATCCTTTGAGAAGCGGCGCGAGCTGATGAATCGTGCCGCGGGCGTTCTGCGGGAGAACAAGGATGAATACGCGCGCATCATGGCGCTCGAGATGGGAAAACCCATTAACGACGGGCGCGGAGAAGTGGAGAAATGCGCCTGGGTCTGCGAGTACTACGCTGAACAGGCTGAAAAGATCCTGGCGGATGAACCGATCGAAAGCGACGGCTCCAAATCCTATGTCGGTTTTCGCCCCATCGGAACGGTGCTGGCGGTCATGCCGTGGAATTTCCCTTTCTGGCAGGTGTTCCGTTTTGCCGCACCGGCCCTGATGGCGGGCAACACCGGGGTGCTCAAGCATTCCTCCAACGTGCCGCGCAGCGCCCTGGCCATCGAGGAAGTTTTCGTCAAGGCAGGCTTCCCGCCTAATGTTTTCCGTACCCTGATGATCGGTTCCCGCAAGGTCGATGCAGTGATCGAAAATGACCTGATCAAGGCTGTGACCCTGACCGGAAGCGATATCGCCGGGCGAAAAGTTGCCGCCAAGGCCGGTGAGATGCTGAAGAAAACTGTCATGGAACTCGGCGGCAGCGATCCCTTTATCGTGCTGGAGGACGCCGACCTGGAAGAATCGGCCCAGGTGGCGGCCAAGGCGCGCTGCATAAACTCCGGCCAGAGCTGTATTGCCGCCAAGCGCTTTATTGTCGTTGATGCCGTGTATGAAGCCTGGACGGAAAAATTCAAGGCGGCTCTGACCTCCCTTAAAGTCGGCGACCCATTGGCCGAAGAGACCCAGGTTGGTCCGCAGGCGCGGCGCGATCTGATGGAGGAACTGCACGAGCAGGTGGAAAAATCGGTGAGGATGGGGGCCCGGGTGCTGCTGGGCGGAAGCCCGCAGGAGGGCAAGGGAAGTTTTTATCCTCCGACCCTGCTGGCTGACCTCAAGCCGGGTATGCCGGCTTATGACGAGGAACTGTTCGGTCCGGTCGCCTCTCTGATCCGCGTCGCCGATGCCGAAGAGGCTGTGGCGGTTGCCAATGCCAGCGCCTTCGGGTTGGGCGGCTGTGTCTGGACGGCTGACAGCGCGCGCGGAGAAGAGATCGCCGCCCGCATCGAGGCCGGTGCGGTCTTCGTCAACGGCATGGTCAAGAGTGATCCTCGACTGCCTTTCGGCGGTGTGAAAATCTCAGGTTATGGCCGCGAACTTTCCCACTACGGCATCAAGGAATTCGTAAATATCCAGACCGTCTGGGTGCGCTGAGCCGGCTGCGGAAATCAGAAAATAGAGCTTTGCCCCCTGAAACCCTTTTTGATGGGCTTCAGGGGGCTTTGTTCTGAATCCGCCATCAGATCCGGCTGCAGAACTGGCATTTTTGCTGTTATAATAGGTCCTGACAAGCGTTTTGTTATTGACCCACCCTTGAGCAATGGGAGCGTTCATGTCTTTTGTCAGGATTTTCTGCCTTGTTTTTTGCTGTTTGCTGATTCCCTTGGTGGATGCTTACGGCGCAGATCGTTCGGAGCCCTCCCTGAGCGCGCGCATTGCGCTGGACATTCAGACTCTGACCCGGCAGTTTTCGCCGCCGGCCCTACGAATCGGCAGCCAGACTCTGCAACTGCACGAAGACCTGGCGCGCTTCTATATCGAAGGTGATTTTCAGCCTGCCTGGTTCAACCCGGACACGGGATGGGTTTCAGGCCAGGCGCGCTGCCTGCAGTCGGTGGTGCGCGATGCGGCAGAGCACGGCCTGCATCCCGAGGACTATCATTCTGAGCCCATCCGACAGCTTCTGGCGCTGGTGGAAGACTACCGGCGCTTCGGCATCCCCCCCGACCCCTTCCGACTTGCACAACTCGATCTGCTGCTCAGCGACGCTTTTTTGTCCTATGCCTCCCATCTGACGGCTGGGCGTGTTGATCCCAATTTGGTCCATGCCGGGCAATGGCAGGCCAGACCCAGACAAGCCGATGTGCGACGCCTTCTATCTTTCAGCCTTGAAAATAGGCGTGTCGCTGAAGCTCTCAACGGGATGGTTCCGGCTTATGCCGAATACCACCGGTTGCGGGAAGCCCTGCAGCGCTACCGCCTCGTGGCTCAAATTGGGGGATGGCCGTCTGTGCCGGCAGGAAATATCTTGCGCCCGGGAGACTCGGACCCGCGTTTGCCGCTGTTGCGCAAGCGGCTCTGGATCGAGGGGGATTTGTCTTATTCAGGTGACGAGGGCGATCTGCATTATGATGAATTTACAGCCCGGGGGTTGGGAAGATTCCAGGCGCGCCACGGTCTGAGCGCGGACCGCGTTCTGGGACCAAAAACCCTGCGGGAACTCAACCAGAGCGTAGAAAAACGGATTGAGCAGATCGAGATCAATCTTGAGCGTTGGCGCTGGCTTCCGAAGAATTTGGGCGACAGGCACATTCGTGTCAACATCGCCGATTTCAAATTGGAGGTCAGGGAAGGCGAGCGCACCGTCATGTCCATGCCTGTCGTCGTCGGGACGTCCTATCGAAAGACCCCGGTGTTTTCCGACCGCATGACCTACCTGGAATTTGCACCTTACTGGGGGGTGCCGCAGACGATCCTCGAAGAAGATAAGCTTCCTGAAATAAGGAAGAATATCAATTACCTGGATGCGCACAATTTTGAGATTATCCCCTGGAACGGTCCGGGATGGGCACGTATCGATCCGCGGACGATTGACTGGGATCGCGTGACGGCCGAAGATTTTCCAGGGCTGCTGCGGATGCGACCAGGCCCCTGGAATCCCCTGGGGCAGGTTAAATTCATGTTTCCGAATGAATTCGACGTCTATTTGCATGACACGCCTGAACGCCATCTTTTTACGCACAACAAGCGTCTTTACAGCTCAGGATGCATCCGTATCGAGCGGCCGGTTGATCTGGCTCAGTATCTGCTGGAAGGCGATGCAGAGTGGGGAGGGTGTTCGACGTTGCTGGATCTGTTCAATGGCGCGGAACCACGCCGGGTGGAGCTTGCAAAATCTCTCCCGGTGCACCTGTTGTACTGGACCGCGTGGGTTGATGCGTCGGGCTCTGTTCAGTTCCGCCCGGATGTCTACGAGCGCGATGCCGATCTGATACAGGCGTTGAAAAACCAGCGGCAATCAAGACGTTATATCGGTTCGCAGGCCGAATCCATGGAAAAGCTCGTGGGGCAGGAGGCTCAGATCAGATCCTTGAGCCAGTGAAAAGCAAGGAAGGTCCCCGCGGTTGACCCCAGGGATGAGAAAAAGAACACCAGCAGCACACGGGCCAGCCGATTTTTCCACCAGCCACGCACGACGACCAGATCCTCTCCCAGACGCTCCATGTCCCGTACCGTGGGGCTGGCCACGATCGCCTGCACCAGACCGGTGACAAAGCCGGCACCGATGGTGGGGTTAAGAGAGGTGATGGGGGCTGCGATGAAGGCAGCAAGAATGGTCAGCGGATGTCCCAGCGCCACAAGGGTCCCCAGCGCCGAGAGGAGCCCGTTGGCCAGTACCCACGCGAGTGCGGCACCTGCAACCTGCTGACGATCGCCGAGCAGGAACCCGAGGATGAACAGCGCTGCGACCACCGACGGAATGATCCAGGGGATAATCTTTGAAATCAGGGGTTTCGGAGGAACGTCCGAAATATCCTCGATTTGTTTTGTGCTGATTTCTTCATGCAGCAGACGCTTTATGCCGGGGATGTGAGCTGCGCCGAGCACCGCAACGATCCGCTTTCCAGGGGCCTTGCGGATGTGGTGCGCCATGAACAGGTCGCGTTCATCGACCAGAATGCTTTTCACCGACGGAAGCATGCGGCTCATTTCCTCCAGCATGGCTGAAAGAGTATCGCTTTGCCGCAGCCGGGCCAGCTCCTCCTCGTTGATCTCGCTTTTTTCAAAAAGGCTGGCCACCAGCGAAGCCATAATCTGCGTCTTCTTCCAGAACCCCGTCTTGCGCCACACGCGCAACAGTGTCGTGCGGATGCTGCGGTCGACCAGCTCGACCTGCAGGCCGAGTTTTTCGGCCGCTTCGGCGGCGGCAGCCATCTCGGCACCGGGCCGCGTACCGGTCTGCAATCCCATCCTTTTCTGAAAAGCGGAGAGTGCCAGGTTCGCCATCAGAAAGGGCACCTGCCCATTGCGAATGACCTGCTTGAGGTTGAGTGATTCCCACTGGTTGCGATACTGCAAGGCCTTGAAGCGCTGCTCGTCAAGTTCAACGCAAACCGTATCCGGGGCCGTTTCCTCAATGACGCGGGTGACTGTTTCGGCCGACTCACGCGAGATATGAGCGGTGCCGATCAGAATGATTTCTTTGTCGTCAATACAGATTCGATGAATATCGGATTGGTCCATGGCAGCCATTTCTCTTTTCTGTGAACAGGATTCGTGCCGAATGGTAACACAACTGCGGAATGCGTCGCTGAAAAAATCGCATCCCGTCCTTTGGTACGGGGCCGGCCCGGCAATTCAATGCCCTGGCCAGAACGCAAAAAAGGCGCCTGTATTGCACGGCGCCTTTTTAGTCTCTCCACACCTACCGTGGGCCGTTGGCCTCACTACGAGTACCAACCAGGTGGGCTCCTCGCAGGCCGCATCAGGCGTCCCGCTCAAAGGCGGGCTTGCACACAGCAACCATCTGAGAATCCCGATTCAAAATTATTCCGCGTGGGCGTTCCTGGCCTCACCTGTAGGGTAGAGAGTCCAACCTCTATGAGTTTGAGTATTAACAGATCGCTGCCCGCTGAGCAAGCCCTATTTTGAGCCTCTTTCTGCTCTTTTTTTCATCATCGCAGGGTGAATTGTTTGGCAACGTTCTGCTCCGTCGCAAGGCCGAATCTAAAGAGACCATGAAGTATCGGCAGCTTGTAGCATAATTTTAAAATGGCACGGCTTATGCCGGTGTAAAAAATCATTGAATTCTGAGCGAGAGAGGAGCCCCATGGCAAGCTTCACCATCGGGAAAAAGGAAAAACTGCTGGAGGCCCTGATCGAGATCGGGCAGGAACTGGTTTCGACAACTGACCTGCAATCTCTGCTGCAGCGGGTTCTCGATGTCTCACGCGACGTGTTTCAATTTGACAACGCCATCATTCGCCTGCTTGATGAATCAGGGGAGAAATTGATCACCTCCGCCAGTTATGGATACGGCCCCCATGCCGTGGTGCGGGAGAACGCCGCTTCCAGAAACGCCGCATCGCCCCCCTTCTGGACGAAAACGGCGTGACCGCCGGAGCCGTTGTGATCGTGGAGGATATCACCGATTTCAAAAATCTTCTCGACCAGACCATCCAATCTGAAAAGCTGGTGGAAATCGGCCGCCTCTCTGCTGGAATCGCCCATGAAATCAACAACCCCCTCAGTGTGATCTCCTATGCGACACAGCTTTTGTTGAGGGAGGAGGGGCTGCCGCCGTTTCAGATCGAGATGCTGGAGCGCATTGAAATCGAGACGGACCGCCTGATAACTCTGACTGGCGGCCTCCTGTCGTTCTCCAGTTCCGGTGAAAGCCGACAGCGTTTGACCGACTTCAATGAGACCGTCAGGGACGCATTGCGCCTGTTGCGTTTTGAGACGGCACGCAAGCAGATAGAGTTGCATGAATGCCTGGCGACGCTTCCTCTTGTACGGATGGATGCCAACAAGATCAAGCAGGTGGTAATCAACCTGGTTATGAACGCCATTCAGGCACTGGGCGAGCGGGGCAACATCACTCTAAAAACGTTCGAGCCGGAGCCTAAAATGGTTGAGCTCTCTGTCGCCGATGACGGCCCCGGGATCTCCCCCGAAGTTCAGCAGAGGATGTTCGAGCCGTTTTACACCACCAAGAAAGAAGGGGAAGGAACCGGGCTGGGGCTTTACATCTGCCGTTCCATCGTTTCCGATCACGGCGGACAAATATGGGTCGAATCGATGCCCGGAGAGGGGACAACCTTTCACATTCGTCTGCCTGTTGCACAGTCTGTATAAAAAAAAGGCAAAATTGCTTTTCGGTGAGGAAAATAATATCAGGTGAAAAACGAGAGAATATTCTAAGTTGCTGAAATAGAAAAGTTTTCTCAGTTGGCACGTTGAGTGCTATAAACCGGACAACTACGACAATCAAACCTGGCGGGATGAAACAATGACGTTTCGGTGCCCGCAGGAAATAAGGGCAACGGCGCCTGTATCTCTTCCATAAATTTCATGGAATGTGGATGCGGGCGTTTTTTTATTTACGGTCGAAAAATTCATCGGCTTACAAGGAGAAGACAGGCATGAAAAAAGTGGAATGCATCATCAAGCCTTTCAAGCTCGAAGACGTAAAGAATGCACTGATCGAAATGGGGATTCCGGGCATGACCGTTGGCGAAGTGCGCGGTTTCGGCCGTCAGAAAGGACACACCGAACTGTACCGCGGCGCAGAATACCAAATTGATTTCATCCCTAAGATCCGCCTCGAAGTGGTTGTCGAGGATGGGCAGGTGCCCGAGGTGGTGGCCGCCATCCAGAAAGAAGCCTGCACCGGCAGGATCGGCGACGGCAAGATCTTTGTCACCCCGGTGGATCAGTCGATCCGGATTCGCACAGGCGAGCAGGGGGCTGACTCTCTTTAATCCCATGCCGATCAGGTCCGTAAACGCTCAATGAGATCACTCAAAATTATCTCGGAGGTTCAGTCATGAAAAAAATATTAACTCTTATCCTCGCTTTTTCGGCCTTGCTGCTTTTGTCTTCACCGGCGCTGGCCCAGGTTGAGGTCGGGCCGGAGGTTGCCTATATCCTCAATACTTTTTCGTTCCTGATCAGCGGCGTGCTGGTCATGTGGATGGCGGCGGGGTTCGCCATGCTTGAGGCAGGCATGGTGCGCACCAAAAACGTGGCGACCATCTGTCTGAAAAATATCTCGCTCTATTCCATCGCCGGCATCCTGTATTACCTGATCGGGTACAACCTCATGTACGCAGGAGTCGATGGCGGGTTCTGGGGGAGTCTCGGTTTCTGGGGTCCCGATGACGCCGCAGCTCTGAGCGGTGATTTTTCGGCCGGTTATGCCAGCGGCTCCGACTGGTTCTTCCAGATGGTCTTCGTGGCAACAGCGGCTTCGGTTGTTTCCGGCACCGTTGCTGAGCGCATCCGCTTGTGGCCTTTCCTGATCTTTGTCGTTGTTCTCACCGGCCTGATCTATCCCATTCAGGGTGCCTGGAGCTGGGGCGGCGGCTGGCTGAGTGAGATGGGCTTCTCTGATTACGCCGGATCCACCATCGTTCATTCCGTGGGTGGTTGGGCAGCGCTGACCGGGGCACTCATCCTGGGGGCTCGCAAGGGGAAATATGGCATCGGCGGTCGTGTTAATCCCATGCCGGGCTCAAGCATGCCTCTGGCGACCCTGGGCACTTTTATCCTTTGGCTCGGCTGGTTCGGCTTCAACGGCGGTTCGGTGCTCGCTCTCGGTTCAGCTGATGCGGCCATCGAGATGTCGGTGGCCTACCTCAATACCAACCTGGCGGCCGCCGCAGGGCTGGTGGCGGCGATGATCGCCCTGCAGATGATCTACAAGCGGGTTGACCTCTCCATGGCTCTCAACGGTGCGCTGGCCGGTCTGGTCTCTATTACGGCAGGTCCGGCGACACCTTCACCCGGCGCCGCGGTGCTGATCGGTGCCGTCGGGGGTGTTCTGGTTGTTCTGGCCGTTCCCATTTTCGACAAGTTGCGCATCGATGATGTGGTGGGTGCCCTCTCCGTCCACCTGGTGTGCGGCATATGGGGAACCCTGGCCGTTCCGTTCACCGATTCAGAAGCGAGCTTTGTTGCCCAGATCGTTGGCGTGGCAGCGGTCGGGGTGTTCGTCTGCCTCACCAGTTCACTGGTGTGGCTCGCACTGAAGTTCACCGTCGGAATCCGTGTTTCCCAGGAAGAAGAAAGTTCCGGGTCCGATACGGTCGAACTGGGCCTGGAAGCCTATCCCGAGTTCGGACGCGGCTCTCAGGGCCTGAAGTAAATAAGTGTTTCTTTGACCATCGCCGGGCGGCATGGTGTCGCCCGGCGGATCGATTCATCGACACAAGGAGAAAAACAATGACTGTGAAAAAATGGTGCGCGACTCTGTTTGTTGCCGTGATAATGAGTACAACCCTGGCCAATGCCGCAGATGCCGCGATTGAAGTGTCCGGCGACGCCTATCTCGGCATTTATGACAAGTATCTCTGGCGCGGAATCGATTTCAGCGCTGGGCAGCCCGTTTTGCAGGGGGGCGCGGACGTCAGTTTTAAAGGGTTTACTCTCGGATTCTGGAGCAATATGCAGCTCAGCCATGGCGGCACCGACGCCCTGGACAGCGGCGAGGTGACCGAAACGGATATTATTCTGGACTACACCTTCAGCCCGGTTGATGGCCTGGCGGTGAGTCTTGGCAATATTACTTACACGTTCAACATCGAGGACAGTGCCACCAACGAGGTGTATCTTGGGCTTGCCCTGGACACGCTTCTCTCACCGAATCTGACGGTGTATTACGACTGGGATGATGAAGAGGGCTTCTATTACACCCTGGATGTCAGTCACGGTTTTTCCCTGGCTGACAACCTCGACCTCGGCCTGAGTGCGATGGTGAGCTACAGTGCGCAGAGCCCGGCGGTCTTTGCCGGCGACGGCAGTGATTTCTCTGATTGGAGCACTTACGAGTTGGGTTTGAGCCTCGACTATGCCGTGACCGATCAGATCGTTATTACTCCCTCGTTTCTGTGGTCCGACACATTGGGTGATGATGCCGAGGATGTCGGGATGCTGGATGACGAAATCCTGGCCGGCGTCAGCGTGTCCTTGAATTTCTGAATCCGACCAATAAATCTGCTGGATAAAAATTTGGGAAAACCGCCTTTTCAACCAGGATAGGGCGGTTTTTTCATTCTGCACAGAGGCCAGTGCTGACGCATGAAATTC
>NPID01001434.1_pt1 | contig 31739 bp, 34 predicted proteins | sample 8637491 | NCBI WGS metagenome assembly NPID01 (sample SAMN07420843, study PRJNA396082) | bioreactor metagenome | isolation source: sample BA6 brine-fed electro-methanogenic bioreactor BA | place: Japan: Kochi | collected 2016-06-14 | reverse complement strand
TTGCTATCATCTCTAAATGATCAGTTTGTCTCTCTAATTCACCTTCTATTATATCAAACAGTTCTTTATCTGCTATCTCTAAACTTTGTTCTGTTATAAAGCTCATATTAAATAAATCCTTTTATAAATTTTAATTTTTAATTTTCTTCATCAGCATGTAAATCTATCTCTTTTGCAATAGGTTTCATTGCAGGAAAAAGAAGTACATCTCTAATACTATGTTGATTTGTTAACATCATAACTAATCTATCTATACCAATACCTTGACCAGCTGTTGGTGCCATTCCATAAGATAAAGCATTTACAAAATCTTCATCCATCTCATGTGCTTCATCATCTCCTGCATCTTTTGCAGCAATTTGACCTTCAAATCTTTCAAGTTGATCAAGTGGGTCATTTAACTCACTAAAGGCATTTGCTATCTCTTTACCTGCAATAAATAACTCAAATCTATCTGTTAAATGAGGTTTTTCATCACTTCTTCTTGCTAGTGGAGAGATTTCAACAGGGTATTCTGTAATAAATGTTGGGTTGATAAGTTTTGCTTCAACATATTCGTCAAAAAGCTCACCTTGTAATTGTCCAAGGTTCATATTTTCGTTCACTTCAAGATTTTTCTCTTTCATAAATGCTATGATTCTATCTTTATCTTCTGTAATATCAGCTGGAACTCCACCAATAGTTGTAAGTGATTCAATTAAAGGTATCTCAGAAAATTTTGTAAAATCTATCTCTAACTCACCATATGGAAGTTTTGTAGGTAAATCTAAATGCTCAAATAAAAAGTCGAAATATTCTTTAGTAAGTTCAATCAAATCTTTATATGTTTTATATGCCCAATAAAATTCAATAGATGTAAACTCTGGGTTATGTGTTGCATCCATACCTTCATTTCTAAAGTTTCTATTGATTTCAAATACTGCTTCAAAACCACCAACTATAAGTCTTTTTAGATAAAGTTCTGGTGCAATTCTTAAAAATCTATCAACACCTAGTGCATTGTGGTGAGTTACGAATGGTTTAGCATTTGCTCCACCTGCTATTGGGTGCATCATTGGAGTTTCAACTTCTAAGAAACCTTTATTTTCAAAAAATCTTCTAGTAAGACTGATAACTCTACTTCTAATATGAAAAGTTTTTCTAACTTGTGAGTTCATAATAAGATCTAAATATCTTTGTCTATATCTTAACTCTTTATCTTGAATACCATGATATTTTTCAGGAAGTGGAGAGATAGCTTTTGTCAATATTGTTAAACTATGTACATGTAAAGATAGTTCACCTTTGTTTGTAACAAAAGGGTATCCACCAACTTCTATAATATCACCCACTTCAATATTCTTTTTGAAAACATCATTGTAAAAACCTTCTGGAAGGTTATCTCTTGCTACATAAATTTGTAAAATCCCACTTTCATCTTCAATTTTTAAAAATGATGCTTTACCCATAAGTCTGAAAAACTTAATTCTACCTGCTACAACATAATCTCTTTTTTCGTCCCTTTTATCCTCTTTTTGGAATAAATCACTATTTACATTTAGGTATTTTGAAATAGTTGTATTTCTTGAACTTTCATTTGAATAAGGGTTGATACCATTTTGTCTTAAAACATTTGCTTTTTCAATTCTTTGTTGTATATATTTATTTTCAAACAATATTAATTTCCTTTTTCTTCTAATCTCTGGTTTTCTTTATTTTCAATTGTATTATTTATAGTTTCGTTAGTAGTTTCTTTTAACTCTTCTGAAGCTTTATCAACAGTATTATTAATAGTTTTTTTAACTGAATCAACTACTTGTGTACCTGATTTTACAGTAGTTTCTTTTACTTCATCAATTGTTTTTTTGAACTCATCCATTAAAGATTCATCTTTTTTTAAATCTTCATCTTCCATATCAACACCATTTTGTTGTTTTATATTTTCTTTTTCTTGTTTTGGCATAAAATCTTTAGTTTCTAATTTCATAATAAATCCACCAGTTTCATTTAAAACTGGGAAAACTATAGAATTAGAAATTTTTTCATTAAATAGATTTTTAAATGAATTAAATTGATATAAAATATGTGCAATAATTGACAAAATTAGAAATATTTTTGCACATCCAAATAAAAATCCTAAAACTCTATCAAAAATCCCAAGACCACTTATTGAGAAAATTTTACTTATAATAATTCCAAGAAGATAAATAATTGCCCAGATTGCAATTAAAGTAACAATAAAACCTATTAATTGAATAGTTGCTTTATTCTCCAATGCCAATATAGGTGCTATCATATTCCCTACATCTAATGCAACTCTTGACGCAACAAAAATTCCTCCAACAATAGATAATAAACCAAAAACCTCTTTTATAAATCCTCTTAATAAGCCTTTTAGACCAAGTAGAAGAGTAATACTTATGATTACAATATCAAAAATAGCAATATTTTGCATGTAAACCCTTTATATAAACTGGCGCAATTATATCGAAGGTTTTCAAAATAAAAGTTTAATAATCTTTTATTGATTGAAATTGATTACTATTTCAAAGCCTTTATAATCAATATTATCAAAAGTAAAAGTAGTGTTTTGAGCTTGCATTGTACTGTTTTGATGTTTTATTAATATCTCTCTAGTCATATATAAACTTAAACCTGTACCTTGACTTTGATGTTTTGTAGTAAAGTATGGTTCAAAAATTTTATTTATAATTTTCTCATCTATTCCATTTGCATTATCTTTTATTGACAAATGGTTTTTACTTTGTGTAATTATTATTAATCTTCTATGAGTAATATTATTAGTTAAAAAGGCATCAATAGAATTATTAATAATATTTAAAATTGCCTGTTGAAATTCATTTTTATATCCATATAAAGAGAAACCTTCATCTACATCTAAAATCACTTCAACATTATTCATTTTAAAATGTTCTTTTAATAGATTTAGATTACTTTGTATTGTATCAATAAGTAGAAAATTTTGTTTTTTACTATCTCTTTTAAAGAAATTTTTAAAATCATCTATTGTTTTAGAAAGATATAATGAACTATTTATAATATGTTCGCAAGAAGAATCTAACTCTTTTTTATCTAGTTTATCAAGTTCATAATGAAGTTGTAAAGAACTAGCAGCAGTTGTGATACAACTTAAAGGTTGTCTCCATTGATGAGCAATATTAGATAACATTTCACCAATTGCTGCCATTTTATTTTGTTGGAAAATTATTGTGTCTTTCTCTTTACTTTTACTAATTTCAACTTGAATTTTTTCTTCTAAAGATTCGTTTAATTCTTTTAATTCCTTAGTTTTATCTTCAACAAGATGTTCTAAGTTTTCATTTAAATTTTTTAACATTTTTTGTTGTTCTATTTCATATGTAATATCTGTTAAGGTTACAACAATATAAGGTGTTGGCTCATTTTCAAATTGCGTTTGATTAACATTTAATTTAAAATGGTGTATTTCATTGTTTTTCTTTATTGCTGCTTTAAAATTTCTGTTGGAATTTGCAAGTATATGCTCTGCCCAGTTTTTATTATCTTCATAATCTTTGTCTATAACATAATCATCATCATTCATATCTACAAAGGTTTCACATATACATTTATATCTTTTTTTAAATTCTTTAATGTTTTTATATGTATCAAAGAATTTAAAAAGTGCTTTATTTGAGTTTTTTAAAATTTCTCCATCTGTGATTATGATTATATTTTCTTGGGAATCTAAAATTGTTTGATTCTTTTTCTTTTGTACTCTTGTAATTTTTATATTTCGTCGTAACTTTTTATTTAATCTATTGATTTTTGTAGAATATAAAGAATAATTAACTATACCAATAATAAAGCCAAGTAAAACAATTGTTAATGTTAAATAGATAATTGAAGCCATTTTAAAAGATTTTATATTAGAGATATCAATATCTTTTAAATCAATTGCACTAACAATAACTCCTATATTTTCATACTTATTATCTAATGGATAAACATTAATTAATTTATTTTCTAAAATAAGATAGTTTTTAGAGGAGATGATTTTTTTTATATTATTTTCTATTAAATTGATTAAATACTTTTTTGCATTTAGATTTGCAATATAGTATTCACCAATAAATTTTTTTGAAAAAGGATAAATTATACTATCTTTATATTTTTTATCTGCAAGGAAAATGTTATCTATACCATCATTTTCTAAGATTTTTGATATTGAATTAAAGTGGGAGATTATTTCAAAAACACCTATAAATTCTTTTTCATGAAAAATTGGTATCATTGATTTAAAAGTCATATCATATCGTCCAACACTAATAGTGGATTGTATTTGTTTGTCTTTTAAAATTTGTTTTAAATCACTTCTAAAAATTAGTGAATCATTTTTATGTTCAGTCCAACTTCTATAAAAACTATTACCATTTTTATCTATTATTTGAAACCAAATATTTTTGAAATTACTATATTTTTTTAAGGTTTTAGAAAAATTATCAAGTTTTAATAAGGAAGTGTTATTTTTTAACAAAGAGTTTTTGATACTATCATCTCTTGCAATTGATATTGCAAAAACTAACGTTGCATTATGTTTATCTTCTATTAAGTGCATTATATTTTTTTTAGTATTTTCGGATACTAAAGTATATTTTTGATGGAGTAGGTTCTGTTCTTCGTTATTTATGTAATTTATTGATAAATAAAAAATACCTACTGAGATTAAAATATATAAGAAAAAAAAATATAAACTTTTTCTTTTTTTTAACATTTAAATACCACCTATTATATAAATTAATTATAATTTTTTTTAATTAAAAAGTAGATAAAGAGTTTAAGCTTTTTAATAGCTTTGTAGAATTATTTTTGAATTATTAAGCTTATATTATTATTTTTATAAATAATTATTCTTAGCAAAAAAAATTAATCTATCTCTTTGGTATAAATTAATCTTTTTTGGATAAAATTCCTCTTATGATAAAAAGATACCCAACAAAAAAAATTTATGTAGGCAAGGTTGCTATTGGTGGAGATGCTCCAATCTCAGTACAATCTATGACTTACAGTAAAACAAGTGATATTAAAACAACTGTTGAACAAATAAATGCATTACATTTTGCAGGTGCTGATATAGTAAGAGTTGCAGTACCAGATATAGAAGCAGCCAATGCACTAAAACAAATAAAAGAACAAACATCTTTACCTTTGGTTGCAGATATACATTTTAACCATAAATTAGCATTAATTGCTGCTAATGTAGTTGATTGTATTAGAATAAATCCTGGAAATATTGGGAATAAACAGCGAGTAAAAGAGGTAGTAAAAGCTTGCAAAGAAAGAAATCTTCCAATAAGAATAGGAGTAAACTGTGGTTCTTTAGAATCTGAGTTTGAAGATAAATATGGTCAAACAGCTAGGGGTATGGTTGAAAGTGCAGATTATAATATAAAATATTTGGAAGATTTAGGTTTTGAGGATATTAAAATTTCACTTAAAGCTAGTGATGTTCAAAGAACTGTTGAAGCATATAGAATGTTGCGACCTATGAATAATTATCCCTTTCATTTAGGTGTAACAGAAGCTGGAACATTGTTTCATTCTACAATTAAATCTTCAATTGCTTTAGGAAGTTTACTTTTAGATGGTATTGGAGATACTCTTAGGGTTTCAATCACTGGTGAATTAGAAAAAGAGATTGAAGTTGGAAGAGCAATATTAAAAGATGCAGGACTTAGTAAAGAGGGATTAAATATTATTTCATGTCCTACTTGTGGTAGAATAGAAGCCGATTTAGTAAGTGCAGTAGCTCAGGTTGAAGAGAAAACTAAACATATCAAAACACCTTTAAATGTTTCAGTAATGGGTTGTGTAGTAAATGCCTTAGGTGAAGCAAAAAGTGCAGATGTTGCAATAGCTTACGGAAAAGGTACTGGACTTATTATAAAAAAAGGTGAAACAATAGCAAAACTTCCAACAGATAAACTTCTTGAAAGATTTTTACAAGAGGTTGAAGAAGAAGCCAAAAAAAATAGTTAGAAAGTAAAAAGGAGAAGAGATGTTTAATATTTAGTGAATATGAAAATGCAGTTACCATTATTCATTATTCACTATTCATTATTCATTAAAAATTATGGATAGCGTTTATAGTATAAATATTGAAAGAGCAGTTTTAAGTTCAATTCTTTTTAATCCTGAAGAGTTAGAAGATGTATTAGGGGTATTAAAACCAAAAGATTTTTACCTTCCTGCGCATCAAAAAATTTTTGAGGTTATGGTAAAACTTCATAATGATGATATGCCAATAGATGAAGAGTTTATTAGAAAAAGAGTAAATGATAAAGATGTAGATGATTCAATTTTACTTGAGATACTTTCTGCAAACCCTATTACTAATACTTTAGCATATGTAAAAGAGATAAAAGATGGCTCTGTAAAAAGGGAACTAGCTACACTTGCAACAACAATCAAAAAAGTTTCTATGGAAGAAGAGATCAGTGCAAATGATGCACTAGATGTAGTACAAGGTGAGCTATATAAAATCTCAACAGATAGTGCAACATCAGAATTAAAAGATATGGAAGTTGTGACAACAGATACTCTTTCATATATCAAAAAAATGAAAGAATTAGGTAATAAACATCTAATTGGAGAAACTACAGGATTTTATGATTTAGATAAGAGAACTACAGGGTTTAATGAAGGGGATTTAGTAATTATAGCAGCAAGACCAGCTATGGGTAAAACAGCACTTGTTCTTAATATGTGTCTTAAAAATGTTGAAGCAGGAAAAGGTGTAATATTCTTCTCACTAGAGATGCCTGCTGAACAATTGATGTTAAGGATGCTTGCTGCAAAAACATCAATACCTCTTCAAAATCTTAGAAAAGGTGATATGGATGATAACCAATGGTCAAATCTGACAAAAGCTTTTGAAGATTTAAATTCAAAAAAACTTTTTGTAGATGATGGTGGTAGTGTAAATATCAATCAACTAAGAGCAAGAGTTAGAAAATTGGCTCAAAATGAAGACAATAATATCTCAATGGTAATTATAGATTATCTTCAACTTATGCAAGGAACAGGAAATAAAGATAGACACCAAGAGGTTTCTGATATCTCAAGGGGTCTTAAGATGTTAGCTAGGGAGATGAAAATTCCGATTCTTGCTTTATCTCAGTTAAACAGGGGATTAGAAAATAGACCCGATAAAAGACCAATGCTTAGTGACTTAAGAGAATCTGGAGCAATTGAACAGGATGCTGATATTATTATGTTTGTTTATAGAGATGATGTGTATAAAGAAAGAGAAGAAGCAAGAAAAGAGAAAGAAGCAAAAGACAAGGGAGAAGAGTATAAATCAACATTCGTAAATAAGCCAGTTGAAGAAGCAGAAATAATAATTGGAAAACAAAGAAATGGACCTATTGGTACTGTAAAACTTGATTTTCAAAAACAGTTTACAAGATTTGTTGATAAAGAAAACTCAAATGATGCTCCAATTGAAGTAGTTTTTGAAACAGTAGCTGATACAAATAAAGAAGCAAATATAGATATACCTAATATATTATAGAATATAATCTAATAAATTATATTTAAGGCTTGAATAGTTATAATTTTTAAAATTATTAAAGGTTATACTATGAAAGCTGCTTTTACTCTTTTAGAACTTGTGTTTTCAATAGTTGTTATAGGTATAATTGCCTCATTTGCAATTCCTAAATATATGAATACAAGAGATTCTGCCTTGGCTTCTACAATTAAAAGAGATATTGTAGTAACAATTACGTCAATACAAAGTCATTATTTAGTAAATAGGAACATTGAAAAAATATCTGATGCTGTGACCTTAAATAGCTCTAATTGGCTAATTGAAGATCAAAAAATTACTTTTAAAGATGAAGATAAAGATTGTGTAACATTAGAAGTAAAAGATAAGTTAATAAAATTATCAGTTTTAGATGATGCTGGTTCTGTATGTGATGCTTTAATAAACATGGATGTAAAAACACAAAATTTTGATTTAATATAAATCTGCTAAAATATAGTTAAAATAATAAAAGGCTATATTTATGCAAAAGGCTGTATTTTTAGATAGAGATGGTGTTATCAATGTTGAGAAAGATTATCTTTATAAAATCGAAGATTTTGAGTTTATAGAGGGAACTTTTGATACATTAAAAGAGCTTTTAAATAATGGTTTTATTTTATTTGTTATAACTAATCAATCAGGCATTGCAAGAGGATTTTATACAGAAGAAGATTTTAAAAGATTAAATTCTTGGATGTTAGATGTATTTTATGAGAAAAATATAAAAATATCTCAAGTTGAGTATTGTCCTCATGATGAAGAAGATAATTGTAGTTGTAGAAAACCAAAAACAGGTATGATTGACACTATATTGAAAAACTTTGATATTGATTTAGAAAACTCTTGGTTAATTGGAGATAAATCTTCTGATATAAAGTGCGCAATAAATGCTAATATAAAAAATACAATACAAGTAAAATCAGGACATGATTTTGATGAAAAAGTTTCTAAAGCAAACTATGTTTGTCAAAGCATAAAAGATGTATCTAAAATTATAATATCATAATAAAATTTTCGATAGAATGTATCCACTTTTCAAAAATGAATAGGAATTTGCATGGATTTAACTGTTGAAGATAAAAATTTAATTTACAACTCAATAAGAGATGTAAAAGATTTTCCAAAAGAGGGAATAGTCTTTAAAGATATTACTACTCTTTTAAATAACTCAGAAGCTTTTCAAACCTTGATGAACCATTTAGAACAAAAATATAAATCTTATGATTTAGATTTTGTTGCTGGTATTGACTCAAGAGGTTTTATTTTTGGAGCAGCTCTAGCTGATAGATTAAAAGTTGGGTTTGTTCCTGTAAGAAAAAAAGGTAAACTACCAAGTACTACAGTATGTGAAAAATATGAGCTAGAATATGGCTATGATGAGGTAGAGATTCATCTTGATGCTTTTTTAAAAAAAGATGCAAAAGTTTTATTGATAGATGATTTAATAGCTACAGGTGGTACTGCAAATGCAGCAGCAAAACTTATAAAAAATGTAGGTGCAAATTTAGTGGAGATTTGTTTTTTAATGAACCTTACATTTTTAGATGGAGTAAAAAAAGTATCTGAACATGCACCAGTTTATGCAGTACTTGATATAGAATAATTTTAATAGGGAAAATAATGGAAGATAATAAAGTAGAAAACTCTACAAATATAGAAATTGAAGAAAATACAGATTTATACTATATTCCGAAACCTTCAAAATATGACCCAGATGAAAATGGACATTTTGGAGAATTTGGTGGAAGATTTGTTCCTGAAACATTGATGCCAGTTTTAAAACAATTGGAAGAAGAATATTTAAAATATAGATTTGATAAAGAGTTTTGGAAAGAGATTTCTTATCTTCTAAAAGATTATGTTGGTAGAGAAAATCCATTATATTATGCAAAAAATATTAGTGAAGAAATAGGGGCAAAGGTATATTTAAAAAGGGAAGATTTAAATCATACAGGAGCGCATAAAGTAAATAATGTTATAGCTCAAGGTCTTTTAGCAAAAAAACTTGGTAAAACAAAAGTTATAGCTGAAACAGGAGCAGGGCAACATGGAGTTGCAACTGCTACTATTGCAGCTTTGTTAGGACTTGAATGTACTGTTTTTATGGGTGCAAAAGATGTAGCAAGGCAAGAATTAAATGTATTTAGAATGAAACTTTTAGGTGCAAAAGTTATTGCAGTAGAAAGTGGAAGTAAAACGTTAAAAGATGCAATGAATGATGCTATTAGATATTGGGTTACAAATGCAAGAGATACTTTTTATATCATTGGAACAGTTGCTGGTCCTCATCCGTACCCTATGATGGTTAGAGATTTTCAAGCAGTTATTGGATGGGAAGCTAGACGTCAAATTTTAGAAAAAGAGGGAAGACTTCCGGACTTTGTTGTAGCATGTATTGGTGGTGGTTCAAATGCAATTGGTACATTTTCTCACTTTTTAGAAGATGAAGAGGTTACTTGTATTGGTATTGAAGCTGGAGGTTTAGGTTTAGATACAAATAAACATGGATGCTCTTTAGAAAAAGGAACACCTGGTATTTTACATGGGCAATGTTCATATCTGTTGCAAGATGAAGATGGTCAAGTATTAGAAGCTCATTCTATTAGTGCTGGTTTAGATTATCCAGGAATTGGTCCAGAACACTCTTTTCTAAAAGATGAGAAAATTGTTCAATACGATTCAATCACAGATCAAGAGGCATTAGATGCTTTTGTTTGGTTATCACAAAAAGAGGGTATTATCCCTGCCTTTGAAAGTTCTCATGCAGTAGCTTTTTTAAAAAAAGCTCAAGATAAATTAAAAGGTAAAACAATCATTATCAATTTATCAGGAAGAGGGGATAAAGATATGGTTCAAGCAAAAGAGATTTTGCATTTTGATTAAGGGTAGATATGAGCGACTTATTTAAAAAACTTCAGAACAATTCAGGGAAAATACTCTTTGTTGTAGTTGCTTTATTCGTTGTATTTTTAGGTTATAACTTATATCACGCACCAGTTTCTGGGATAGAAGAAAAATTTGTTTATCTATTAAGAGAATATGGATATATTATTCTTTTTGCATGGAGTATTCTAGAGGGTGAAGCTGGGCTTATAATGGCAGGACTTCTTTCTCATACAGGTGATATGAACCTATACATTGCAATATTTGTTGCAGGTCTTGGTGGATTTGCAGGAGATCAAATATATTTTTATATAGGAAGATTTAATAAATCTTATGTACATAAAAACTTTAAAGGGCAAAGAAGAAAATTTGCTCTTGCCCACCTTCTTTTGATAAAATATGGTTGGCCTATAATTTTTATTCAAAGATATATGTATGGGATGAGAACAATTATTCCAATCTCTATTGGGCTTACTAGATATAGTGCTAAAATGTTTGCATTTATTAATCTTATTAGTGCTTGGTGTTGGGCAGCTATAACTATTGTACCTGCATGGTATTTTGGAGAAGAGATTTTAGTTGTATTAAAATGGGCAAAAGAACATTGGTATTATGCAGCGCCATTAGGATTACTTATTGGTGGAAGTATAATTTACTATTTTCATACAGTAACAAAGAAAAAGGAGAAAAGTATTGAAAGTTAATATAGTTGAAAAAGATATAAAAAAAGTTAAATCAGATTTTGAAATAATACTTAGTAACTCTATTGAAAAATCAAAAGATAAAGAGATTTTAGAAAATTTAGGTTTTGAAGCAAAAGATGAATCAGTTATTATGCTGACAGAACAAAAAAAGATTTATGTAGGGTGTGAAGAAAACAGTTATGAATCTGTTGCAATAGCTATAGCAATTGCAGTTAGAAAGCTAAAAACAACAAAATATAAAACTGCTAAAATAGATTTAAATGATTTAGATGTAAAAGCACTAGTAGAAGGTACAGTTTTAGGTGCTTATAAATTTGATAAATATAAATCAGAAAAGAAAAAAGATAAAAAACAAGAATTAATTATTTGTACACAAAAACTTACAAAAGAGATTGAAAAAAGATTTGAAGAATCAATTTTAATAGCAAAAGCAGTAAATAAAACTAGAGATATGGTAAATACTACACCAGCGGACTTTTATCCTGAAATTATGGCAGAAGTTGCAAAAGAGATTGCAAAAGAATCTGAGCTTGAGATAAGAGTTGAAGGTGAAAAATATTTAGAAAAAAATGGTATGAATGCAATGCTTAGTGTTGGGAGAGCTTCAGTTCATGAATCAAAATTAATACATCTTTCTTACAAACCAAAAAATGCTAAGAAAAAAGTTGTATTAGTAGGAAAAGGTCTTACATATGACTCAGGTGGATTATCTTTAAAACCAGCAGATTATATGGTTACTATGAAGTCAGATAAGAGTGGAGCAAGTGCAGTCTTAGGTGTGATGAGTGCCGTTGCAAAATTAAATTTACCTATTGAAATCCATGGTATCGTTGGTGCAGTTGAAAATATGATAGGTGGAGATGCTTATAAACCTGATGATGTTTTAAAAGCAAAAAATGGTAAAACAATAGAGATTAGAAATACTGATGCTGAAGGTAGATTAGTATTAGCTGATTGTTTATGTTATGCACAAGATGAGATAAAAGATATAGACTATATTTTCGATTTTGCTACACTTACAGGTGCTTGTGTTGTTGGTCTTGGTGAGTATACAACTGGTATAATGGGAAATAATATAAACTTAAAAAGAGAAGTTGTTTCAAAAGCTTTAGAAGCTGGGGAATATGCTAGTTCTTTACCATTTAATAAGTTCTTAAAAAAAGCTATCAAATCTGAAATTGCAGATATTTGTAATATTGCTAATACTAGATATGGAGGCTCAATAACAGCAGGACTATTTTTGGAAAACTTTATTTATGATGAAAATAAACAGAAATGGGTTCATTTTGATATAGCAGGACCTGCTTATGTAGAAAAAGAGTGGGGATATAATCCATATGGTGCAAGTGGTGCAGGTGTAAGAATGACATTAAACTTCTTAAAATCTCTTGCAAGTTAAATTTAATTATACAAATAGGAAAAATAATGATAAAAATTGATAGAAAACCAAAAATTTTAGTTATTGGTGATTTAATGATTGATACTTTTTTAATTGGAAGTTGCGATAGAATTGCTTTAGATGCACCTGTTCCTATTGTTGATATAAAAGATGAAAAAAACTACTTAGGTGGTGGTGGAAATGTTATTAGAAACCTTGCATCACTTGGAGCAAAAGTAAGTGTTATGTCTGTTGTAGGTAGTGATGAGGATGCAAAATTATTAAAACATATGTTAGATGAGGTAGAAACAAAATCATTTTTATTAGAACAAAAAGGAAGAAAAACATCAAGAAAAACAAGAGTTTTAATTGATGGAAGAACACAGGTTTTTAGATTTGATCATGAAAGTAAAAATAATATCTCTTTTGACAATGTAGAGAAAATGTATTCAAAATTACAAGAAAAAATAAAAGCATATGATGTAATTCTTTTAGCAGATTATGGAAAAGGTGTTTTAACCAAAGATTTCACTAAAAAAATTATCTCTTATGCAAATAAAAATGGTGTAAGAACTATAGTTGATCCATTTGGTAAAGATTATAGTAAATATAAAGGTGCATATTTAATCATACCAAATAAAAAAGAAGCACAAGGTGCAACAGGAATTACAATAGATAGTAATGAGAGATTATTAGATGCATTATTAGCTATAAAAGAGGAAAATGAAACTCAAATGTCAATTATTACATTGGCTGAAGAGGGTGTTGCTGTTTTAAGAGATGATAAACTTTCTGTTATGCCAACAGTTCCTTTAGAGGTTTATGATGTTACAGGTGCAAGTGATACAGTACTTGCTTCTTTAGGGTTTGCATTGGCACTTGATAACACTATTTATGATTCTGTAGAGTTTGCAAATTTAGCAGCTGGAATAGTTTTAAGAAAAGCAGGAAGTGCAACAGTAACAATTGATGAGATTCAATCAGATCAAACATATTTAGATAGAAAATTGATTGAAAAAAACCTTAGTTGTAAACTAGGCTAATTTTGCATATTAATCAAAATAAGGGTATTATCCCCAACTTAAAAAAATAAAAAGGTAAATAATGGGTTTAGGTGTAGGTATTGTAGGGTTACCAAATGTTGGAAAATCAACAACTTTTAATGCTTTAACAAAAGCACAAAATGCAGAGGCTCAAAACTATCCATTTTGTACAATTGAACCAAATAAAGCGATAGTTCCTGTTCCAGATAAAAGATTGGATGAGTTAGCAAAAATTGTTAATCCAAATAAAATTCAACATTCAACTATAGATTTTGTTGATATTGCTGGTTTAGTAAGAGGTGCTAGTAAAGGTGAAGGTTTAGGAAATCAATTTCTTTCAAATATTAGAGAAGTAGAAGTTATTTTACATATGGTTAGATGTTTTGAAGATGGAAATATTACTCACGTAGAAGGTGATGTTAATCCAATTAGAGATATTGAAATTATAGAAACAGAGTTAATATATGCAGATATTACGCAACTTGAAAAGAAAATTGAAAGATTGAAAAAACAATCAAAAGGTTCAAAAGAAGCAGCTTCAATGTTAGTAGTTGCAGAAGAGCTATATAAACATGTTGAAGAGTTACAACCTGTTAAAACATATGAAAATAAAGATAGTGATTTATTTATCTCTTTAGATAAAGAATTAAGATTTTTATCAAATAAAGATGTGATTTATGGTGCTAATGTTGATGAAGATTCTCTTGCAGATGGTGGAAATCAATATGTGGACCAATTAAGAGCTCATGCAGAAGAAGTAAATGCTGATGTTATTATGCTTTGTGCAAAAATTGAAGAGGAATTGGTTGGTCTTGAAGATGATGAGGCAAAAGAGTTTTTAACTGATTTAGGTGTTGAAGAGTCTGGATTAGAACAAATTATTCATAAAGCTTTTGATAAATTAGGTCTTCAATCGTATTTTACTGCTGGGAAAGTAGAAGTTAGAGCGTGGACAATTAGAAAAAATACAAAAGCTCCACAAGCAGCAGCTGTTATTCACAATGACTTTGAAAAAGGGTTTATTAAAGCAGAAGTAATCTCATATGAAGATTTTGTTACATTTGGTGGAGAAACAAAATGTAAAGAAGCTGGTAAGCTTAGATTAGAAGGGAAAGATTACATCGTGCAAGATGGTGATGTAATGCACTTTAGATTTAATACTTAATGAAAATTTTAAAAGGCTAAATTTATGAGAGAAAGTATTATAGAAAAAGTTGAATCATTATCTCCTTTACCTAAAACTATTACACAAATAGATGAGTTTAGGCAAAAGGAAAATAAAGAAACAGAAGATTTACTTCATATTGTTGAAAAAGATGCATTAATTGTATCAACACTTTTAAAAGTATCAAATTCTGCAATGTTTGGTTTTAGAAGTAAAGTTGAAACTGTAAAAAGAGCAGTAGAACTTTTAGGGATAAATTTTACTATCTCAATAGCAATAAGTTCTACAATAAATAATCTTCTAAAATGTGATTTATCAGCTTATTTCATAAATACTGATGATTTCATGAGAGCCTCAAATCTATCATCTAGTTTAACTTCTCTTTGGTTACCCAAGGAACTAAAAGAGGAGTTAGTTTTACCTGCATTGTTACAAGAAACTGGAAAGTTTATTATTGCTGAAATTGTATCTTCTAATGAAGATATGGAAGATTTTAAAAAAGAGATTAGAGCAGAAAAAAACATAGAAATAGTGGAAAAAAAATATGTAGGAATGTCTACATCAGAGATCACAGCTGCTATTTTTAAACACTGGAAACTAAGTGATAATCTAGTAAATCTTATAGAATTTGTTGATAAAGTAGAAGAGTGCAAAGATCCTAGAATAATAGTAAAAGTAAAAATATTAAATGTAGTCAAAACAATTTGTAATGTTTCTGATCCTTTAAGTGAGGAAAATATTAAAAAAGGTTTAGAAAAAGCAAAAGCTTATGATTTAGATACTGAAAGTCTACAAAAAGCTATAAATAAACTTCAAGATAGAATTTTAGATGAGTTATAAGGTTTTATAAACCTTGTAATAAAATATTCCATAAGTATTCTATCTCATCATCTTCTAATGCAATTAGATTTTTATTTAAAAATAAATTTTCAATTTTTTCAAATTCAAAACTTCTACTATACGTACAACTTGCATGTACAGGCATAAAACTTCTTACTAATGAAATATCGCTTTTTATATCTTGTTCACATAAAAAACAGTTAAAATCTGTATGTAGTCTTCCTTCAAATTTTAGAAGTTTTAAATAACTTTTACAAATAGCTCTTTTGGGGTTTTGTTTTATCATTTTGTGAACTAATTTATCAAGATTTTTAAAATAAAAATCATCAATAGTTTCAACATCTTTTAAATGGGGATAAAATAGTTTAATATATCTTTGCCAACAATAAAGTTTTTCTCTATCGAGAATCCATTGAAAACCAAGTTGTATTACATCTTTTAATCTTGGAATTGAACTTTTTAAATTGGTTTCTAATTCAAAATCTATTTTATATCCAACATTTATATTTGAGTGTCTAGCTCCATAAAATCTATAAGTTGTGTATATATGGTTTTCTGTTAGGATTGAAACTATTAAATCATCATCTTTAACAGACTTTGTATCTATTATATAACCTTGCATATTCCATTTCGTGTATTAGTGTATTTATTTAAAAAAAATTATAACAAATTAAAATTAGATATTTGCTTCAAATAATAATTATGGTAGAATACTTCAACAAAAAACGATAAAGGGAAATTAATGGAGTTTACTAATATTTCTATTGCTAAACAAGCCAATATTTTATATGATGGAAATATCACAAGTAGAAGTATTACTTTTGAAGATGGAAGTAAAAAAACTTTAGGTATTATGTTACCAGGTGAGTATGAATTAAATACTGTGAACAAAACAGTTTTAGAAATAAATACTGGTGCAGTTAACGTTATGTTGCCAGCAGAAGATTGGGTAGAATATGTGGCACCAGCAAAAATTGAAATTGATCAAAATAGTAAATATAAACTAAGAGTAATATCTTTAGTAGATTATTGCTGCTCTTTTATTAAACAAGATTTTAATAAATAAATTAGATAGGGTTCTCTTCCCTTTCTAATAATTTCTTAAATTAATATATAATACAAATCTCACAAAAAAATAAATTATATTTTTTTAATCACTTAAAAATAATTGATAAAACTTAACAATACTAGTCTAATGTGTTTTATTTAATAGAAATTCTTGTATAATTTTAAAAATTATTAGAAGGAATAACATTGAAAAAAGTATTACTATCTTTGACTTTTATTGCTGCAACACTGTTTGCAAATCAAGCCCAAGAGGATCAAATGTATCAAAGTATTAAACAGATGAGTTTAACAACATTTGACCAACAAGTAACAGCTTTAAAGATGATTAGAGATTGTGTAGATAAAGCTGATTCAAAAAGGGAATTTGCATCATGTATGAAAATTTCTCCTATGATAGGTGAAATAACAGAAGATGATGATTCTATGGAGTGGAATGATATTAATAAAAAAGAAGTATTAAAAGATATTGATGATGGATTAAAAACTATGGAAGGTTCTAAAAAATGTTTTGAAACATCTTCTAGTATGCAATCTTATGATGAGTGTATAAGAAAATCAGGACTTGATTTACAATAAAAGATTATGAAAAATTTCAATAAGTGGTTTGATAAAAATAGAAGTAATATTATATGGATATTATTGGCTATTCAAACTTTAGCTATTGCAATTGTATCTTATAATAGAAATTGATTGTTTACTTTTTTCATTTGTTGTAAAAAGACTACACAAGCATAAAAAAAGGGGTAAGAAGATAATCTTCTTACCCCTTTTTTGATTTTATAGTGCCTATAAACTATTCAGCTACAGAAACTTCTACAGGAGTACCTTCCCAGATACCGTGTTTTGTACAGTAACCATGAGCTACTAAGTTAAGTTTTTTACCAGTTGGAATAATTGTAAATGTAGTTGTGTTATGTGCTTTAACATTTCCTAAAGTTCCTGGTACATATGTAGCTTTTGCTAACAATGTTTCACCGTTAAATAAAGATACAGATTCAATATAGTGATCGAAGTCATCTGGGTGAGTATATTCATTTCCCATTTTTACAGTTACTTCAAATGGCTCTCCTGCTTTAGCAGTATCAGCACAGTGAATAAATGGTGAGTGTCTATCAATTAAATCTTTTTTCGCTTCTCTTTCAACAGTATCAATGTCAACATATTTATTAATCTTTGGCATAATCAATCTCCTTAAAATAAAATTGTCGACATTATACCAATATAATATTAAATAATATAGGATAATTTTTATCCTAAAATAAACTTTTAAGTTAAAAATCAGAAAACAAAGAACATTTATGCTAATATTACGCCATGAATAAAGAAGATTTTTTTATAAAACAATTTGATAAAGATAGTAGATTTATTGGTGATGATGGAGCTGTAATTGGAAACTATATTTACAGTATGGATGCTTTTTTTGAAAATGTTCATTTTAAAAAAGAGTGGATGAGTTTAGAACAGATTGCAAGAAAATCTATGCTAGTAAATATTTCAGATGCGATAGCTATGAATGCAAAACCTAAATATGTACTTTTAAGTGTGGCTATTCCAAAGAGCTATACAAAAAAAGATTTAAAACAATTGGCTAAAGGTTTTAATGATACAGCAAAAGAGTTTGGTATAAAAGTTATAGGTGGAGATACTATTTCAAATGAAAAGCTTGATATTAGTATAACAATAATTTCTAAATCAAAAAATGCCAAATATAGAAATGGTATAAAGTTAGATGATTTAGTTTGTTTTACTGGGGATTTAGGAACTTGCAAAAGAGATTTAAATATTTTACTTCATGGTGGAAAAATATCTAAAAAATCTAAATTTATAGAACCAAAATTAAAAGCAGATTTTTTTTATGAGGTTTCAAAATATGTAACAGCATCTATGGATATCTCTGATGGGTTGTTTTTTGAACTTGAAAGAATGTCAAAACAAAGTAAAGTTGGTTTTGATTTTTTCGAAAAGATTGATAAAAATATTGGATGTTCAGGAGAGGAGTATGAACTACTTTTCTCTTTTAATAATAAACATAAAACAAAGATAGAAAATATTGCAAAAAAACATAATGTAAAATTAAATATTTTTGCAAAAGCTGTAAAAGGCAAATTTACTTGTGATTGTAAAAATCACCATTTTGAATAGCTAAGAATAATTTTAGTGATATATTTATAAAAGGAAATTTAATACGTGGAAAATCTACAAAGATATTTAACACATTCAAAAATAGATGTACTATTTAAACAAACAAAAGATGATTTTGTTGTAACTGAGATACCATTATATGAGTTTAGTGGAGATGGTGAACATATCATCATAAAATTTAGAAAAAAAGAGTTAACTACTTGGGATGCAGTTCAGATTTTTTCTGAACAATTAGGCTGTAAAGCAAGAGATATAGGATATGCTGGATTAAAAGATAAAAATGCAATGACTATTCAACATATTTCATTGCCAAAAAGTGTTGAAGAGAATCTTTCTAAATTTTCTCATGAAAAAATCAAAATTTTAGAAACTACAAGACATAACAATAAAATAAGAGTAGGGCACTTAAAAGGAAATAGATTTTTTATTAGACTTAAACTAGTGAAAAATGTAGAGGCAAAAAAAATTGAAGAGGTTTTAGTGAATCTTTCAAAATATGGGATGCCAAATTATTTTGGATTTCAAAGATTTGGAATAGAAGGTGATAACTATAAAAAAGGTGAAGCTATAATAAATGGAGAGCTAAGAGAAAAAAATAGAAAATTAAAACAGATGTATGTAAATGCTTATCAAAGTTTTCTATTTAATACTTGGTTATCTAAAAGAATAGAGATTTCAAAATTGATAGAGGTTTTTGAACCAAAAGAGATATATGAAAAATTGGCTTTACCATTAGATGTAGTTAAGCAGATGAAAAAACAATCCCACCCTTTTAAAATAATCCCAGAAGATTTGATGAGTCACTATCCATATGGAAGAATATTTTTGGCTGAAGATTTAGAAGCAGAATCGGAGAAATTTTTCCAAAGAGATAGGGTACCTACTGGACTTTTATGTGGAAAAAGAGTGAAAAAATCTGAAGGTTTAGCATATAATATTGAAAAAGAGTTTGATCAAGATATAAAAGAAGATGGAGCAAGAAGATTTGCTTGGGTTTTCCCTGAAAATATTGAATCAAACTATAAAGATGATAAGAACTGGATGGAGATACAGTTTACTTTGCCAAAAGGTTCATATGCAACTGAATTTATATCAGAAATTATTCATTAGTTATAAAAAATTAAGAAATAACTTATAAATATCTTCAATAGTTAAGTTTAAATAAGTTAAAATAATTATTATTTTATCAAAAAGGGATATTATATGACTTATGAAGACTTAATTAAAGAGTTATGTGATGTTATTAAAGAATCTGAAACTAACTCAATAAGCATATATGAGAATTTGGAAAATATTGATTCATTATTGGATGAGATGGATATTCCAGCTCATGGATTAAAAAAAATTCATGATTTGATTTCTAATTCTTTTGGTTTACTACAACATCAAGATTTACATAGGCAAAAAATTGAAAGAGTTGTAAATCATGTTTGTGAAAGAAATAATATAGATACAAGCAATTTTAATTTTGCTTCTTCTGCAAAATATATTTCTGGAGATGATTCTAAAGATGTAGTTTCTGATGATGAGTTAGAAGCTTTAATTAAAAGTATGCAAAATTAAGATAAAAGGTTTAACCCTTTTATCCTTTTTTACACGTTTCTTTTTTTAGTTTATTTAATGTACCAAATATTCTAAGTGATTCTATTTCAACATCTTTTGCTTTTTCATTTAATACTTCATTTGCTTCTTTTTTTGCATTTGCATCGATTAAAGCTTGTAGTTTGGTTTTTAGACTTTCATTTAATGATTTTAATTCATCTAATGAATTTATGTTAGTATTTATTGATGAATACTCTTCAATCCATTTTGCCATACTTTCACAACTAGAACTAGTCCATTTTTCATAGTTTCCAAGTTTAGAATATACGTTATCTTTTAACTCAAGAACATTTACTTTTAATTTCGCAGTATCATATACTAAATCAACATCGCAAACTTCTTCTCTAGCACTTTCTAAAAAGCTTGCTCTTGAAGCAGCTGTTACAAGAGAGTTAGACATATTTGCAATCTCATTTGACATTTTAGATATCTCTTCTGCTACTTGTGCATTTTTTTGTGTTGCTTGATCAAGTAAATTTACTGCATCATTAATTTGAGTAATACCTCTTTCTTGCTCTTTTGAAGCATTTGCAACATAATCTATTTTTTCTATTGTTAATTTAATATTTTCATTTAATTGACTATACCCAGCAATCATATTATCAGAGATTTTTTTACCATCGTTTGCTTTACTAGTTGCTTTTTCAACAATATCTTTAATCTCTTTCGCAGCTTCTGCACTTCTACTTGCAAGGTTTCTAACCTCTTGTGCAACAACTGCAAAACCTTTTCCAGCTTCACCAGCAGTAGCTGCTTCAACTGCAGCATTAAGTGATAAAATATTTGTTTGAAATGCAATTTGATCAATAACCTCAATAGCTTCATTAATAGAGCTTACTTGTGTATTTATCTCATCCATAGCTGTTGCAGTTTTATTTGCTAAATCTTGACCACTTTGAGCAGATATAGTTACTTCATTTGCTAAATTTGCCATTTCATTTGATGCTTGTGTATTACCTTGAATATTAGCAGTGATTTGTTCTAACGCAGCAGCTGTTTCTTCTAAAGATGCAGCTTGTTGATTTGATGAAGCAGATAAGTTATTTGATGCTTGAGACAGGGTATGTGTATTTTTATTTAAAGAATCCCCTGTATTCATAATCATAGCCAAAATTTCAGATGTATTATTTCCAACAAGTTTAATACCAGCTGCTAGAGAACCTAAATCTCCATATATACCTCTATCATCAATTTTATAATCAAATTCAGATTCTGCATATTTTCTAAGTGTAATATTGATTTTATCTAATGTTTCTTTTGTATGATTAATCATCATATTTAATTTATTTTTTAAATCTTCCACATAAGGGTTTGCTGCAGTTGATTTAACTTGATAAACAAAGAAACCATTTCCAGTTTTTTCTAGTATATCGTTTGCTTCTTCAATAACTATTTCATCTTGTTTTAATCCATCTCTTACTTTATCCATATAAGAGTTAAATAAATTAGCAACTTCTCCAATTTCGTCTTTAGAAGTTACTTCTAGTTTGATATTTGTATCATTAGAAGTTAATAGGTTCTCAAAACCTTTTTTAAGTGTAGAAATAGGGTTTGTCGCTTTTTTAACAATAAAAAATATTAGTCCAATAGTAATCCACCCAAATATTGTAGATAATGTTAATATATCAATTACTAAACCTGCTATTCTATCATCTGATTCATCTAAAGAAAAAGTTAAATCGAAAACTCCAATTACATCACCAACTTGTTGATTTGCATGACACATAAGACACTCTTGTGTAGCAATCATTGGTTTAATCATTCTTAGTTCGTGACCATTTTCATTGTCATATTCTAATATTTGATTCTCTTTAGTTTTAAATGATTTTAATATATCTGGGTCTTTAGTATATTGTGTATCTGGTGCATACATCTCTATTAAAGGTTGACTTTTTGCAACAGTTAATTGTTTCACACCTTTTATTGTTTTAGCTTCCTCTTCTGCTTTCATGATTTGAGCAGGATCCCCTGTATTCATTGCATTTCTAAGACTCTGAAACATAGCTGTATTTAACATATCTAAGTTTTCTTTAGTTACAATAATCGAATCTTTTTCCACTTGTTTCGTAGTGAAATAAGTTACAATTAAACTAGACATAGACATAAGTATAAACAACGACACAATAATCTTATTACTTATCTTTTTTGTTATTAATTTTATCATCTAGATAACCCTTATTCTTTAAGTTAAATTATTATATAATGAATATTATTTATTGTATATTAAATTTTAATTAATTTTAAAAAATGAAAAAGAAATTAAGAGTAAAAGTATGATTGTAGGCTTAGAAGGTAACATTGAAAAGAAGGAACCAACACTTCTAAATATCAACGTAAATGGAATTATTTATGAAGTTTTTGTATCTGTAAATTGTAGTTCGAAAATTGTTGATAATAAAGTAAAACTACATATAACACATATAATAAGAGAAGATTCACAGTCATTATATGGATTCCTAGACCCTAATGAAAAAAAATTATTTGATACTGTTATAAAAATAAATGGAGTTGGGCCAAAAGTTGCATTGGCTATTTGTTCTACTTTTACTCCAACATCTTTTGCACAAATTGTTAGTGCCAATGATATTTCAATGTTAAAAAGGGTTCCTGGTATTGGACCAAAAGGTGCTAGTAGGATTTTGGTAGAGTTATCTGGTTTTATCATAGATGGAAATGAGGATGAATCCCAAGATGTAGCTTCATCTTTAGAAGCATCTTTAGCTTTAGAGTCTTTAGGGTTTAAAAAAGATGTTATATCAAAAGTGTTAAAAACATGCATTGCTACTAATACAAGTGATTTAGTAAAAGAAGCACTTAAAAAATTACAAAAATAAATTTTAGGAGAAAGTATTGAAAATAGGTATTGTTTTTGGAGGAGTTTCATATGAACATGAAATTTCGATTGTTTCTGCAATTGCGATGAAAGATGTATTAAAAGATGAATTAGTTTATATTTTTTGTGATCAAAACAGAGATTTTTATCATATTCCTACAAATACAATAAAGTCAAAACTTTTTAGTAGCGGTGAATATAAAAAATGTGATATTCTAAATATTAAAAAAGGTGGCTTTTTCAAAAAAGCTATGTTTGGTGAAAAAAAGCTTGATACAGATGTTATTTTAAATATTACCCATGGTGGTGATGGAGAAGATGGACTTTTAGCTTCACTTTTTGAATATTGTGAATTGCCATATATAGGACCTAGAAAAGGTGCTTGTAGCGTAAGTTTTAATAAGTTTTTGACAAAAGGCTATGCTAGTAGCTTAGGTGTAAAAACAATAAATTATAAATACTTTACAAAAGATGATGAAGTAAAAGTTGATAATTTCCCTGTGATTATAAAACCTGTTACTTTAGGAAGTTCTATAGGAGTATCTATTGTAAAATCTCAAGAAGAACTTCAATATGCTTTAGATGTTGCTTTTGAGTTTGATGATGCCGTGCTCATTGAACCATTTATTGCAGGTATCAAAGAGTATAATTTAGCAGGGTGTAAAGTAAATAAAGAGTTTAAATTTTCAATAATTGAAGAACCACAAAAAGCAGAGTTTTTAGATTTTGATAAAAAATATCTTGATTTCGCTAGAACATCTACAGCTTTAAAAGCTGATATTAGTTTAGAGTTGGAAGAAAAAATTAAAAGTGCTTTTAAATCTATATATAATACAACTTTTGATGGAGCATTAATTAGATGTGATTTTTTTGTTTTAGATGATGAAGTTTATCTAAATGAGATTAATCCAATTCCTGGTTCTATGGCAAATTATCTATTTGGAAATTTTAACGATACATTAATCTCTTTGACAAAATCTTTACCAAAACAAAAATCAATCTCAATCTCTTATGAATATGTAAATAAAATCCAAGCGTCAAAGGGTAAATAATTGGCTTTAAAAACTATCAAATTTGATAATAAGTCTTTTGATATTTCATATGAGATTGTAAACCCATCTTGTAAAGAGGATATTGTCTTTTTACATGGTTGGGGTTCAAATAAACAGATTATGAAACAAGCATTTGAGAAGTTTTTGCCAAATTTTAGACATATTTATATCGATATGCCAGGTTTTGGAAAAAGCTCAAATGATTATGTTCTTACTACGCAAGATTATTCAGAAATTATAAAGCAGTTTTTAGAAATTTTAGACTCAAATACTATTGCAATAGCTGGACACTCTTATGGTGGGAAAGTTGCTACTTTATTAAATCCTAAAAATCTTATACTTTTAAGTACGGCAGGTATTTTAGAAGAAAAACCATTTGATGTAAAACTAAAAATAAAGTTTGCAAAATTGATGAATTTTATAGGTCTAAGTGGTATAACAAAAGCTTTTAGAAGTAGTGATGTAGATAAAATGAGTGAAAATATGTATGCAACTTTTAAAAATGTGGTTGATGAAGATTTTACAAATTATTTTAAAAATTATAAAAAAAATGGTATGATTTTTTGGGGAAAAGATGATAGTGCCACAAAATTGGCTTCTGGAGAAAAAATACATCAACTAATACAAAACAGTAGTTTCACTTCTTATGAAGGTGATCACTATTTCTTTTTAAAAAATGCCCAAGATATATCACAAAGAGTAGAGAATGGAATACTTTAATATTTTTACCCATGTTATTTTAGTTATGGCATTGGGATGGTACTTAATCACAAACTTGCAATGGTACAACTATAAAATCGAAAGAGTTGTTTTAAAACACCATAAATGGCAATGGCATATAACATATTTTTTAGCACCTATTGTTTTATTTTATATAATTCCTGATATATATTTTTCTATATATTTTTATCTTTTATATATGACAAGTTTTATTTTATGGAATAGAAAACTTGATAGAGGTTTAGTTTTAACTGGTCGTGTAAAAAGATTTTTAGCAATACTATTATTTGTTACATTTACTATTCATGGACTTTGTTTAGCTATAGAAAATTGCCAAAATAAAGCAATATTTATCCCTCTTATTTTAACTTATGTTATTTCAATATTAATGGAAAAGATGTTTTTTATATCTTTTAAACATCAAGCAAAACAAAGATTACAAAGTATACCTAATCTAAAAATTGTAGCAATCACTGCTTCTTATGGAAAAACTTCAATTAAAAACTATTTATACCAAGTATTAAAAAACAAATATAAAGCTTATAAAACACCAAGAAGTGTAAATACAATTGCTGGTATAGTTTTAGATGTAAACGAATCAATTCCTTTAGATACTCAAGTTTATATTGCAGAAGCGGGAGCTAGAGAAAAAGGTGATATTGAAGAGATAACTATGTTTTTAGAACCTCAATATTGTGTGATAGGAAGTGTAGGGGAACAACATATTGAGTATTTTAAAACTTTAGAGAATATTATCCATACAAAAATGGAGATTTTGAAATCTCCAAAAATGCTCAGAGGGTTTGTACATGAAAGTGTACCAATCAAAAACTACAATACAATTACAAAATTTCCAGATGAATTAAACATCACAATGAGTAATCTTGATGGTATCTGGTTTGATGTTATGATAGATGGAAAACAAGAGCATTTTACAGCACCAATTTTAGGAAGTTTCAACGCAGTAAATTTAACAGCAGTTATCCTAGTAGCATATGAACTTGGTATGAGTATAGAAGAGATTAAAATGGCTTTCAAAGACCTACCACAAGTTGAACATAGGCTTCAAAAAATAGAAGCAGGTGGAAAAATCATAATAGACGATAGTTTCAATGGAAATTTAGAAGGTATGCTAGAAGCTATAAATATTTGTACACATCATAAAGGAAGAAAAGTGATAGTAACTCCAGGTTTAGTTGAGTCAACTTCTGAAGCAAATATTTTATTGGCAAAAGAGATAAATGAGAAGTTTGATTATGCGATTATTACAGGAGAGTTAAACTCACATCTATTAAGTGCAAATATAGATCATAATAAACTTTATGTTCTAAAAAACAAGGCAGAGTTAGAATCTACATTAGCAAGTCAAACTCATCCAGGGGATTTAATACTATTTGCAAACGACGCACCTAATTTTATTTAAGGCTTAAAAGTGGAAAGATTATATGCTCCTTGGAGATTTGATTATGTTACAGAAGAAAAGATAGAAGGGTGTGTTTTTTGTCATATCCATCAAAATCCACAAGATGATAAAAAACTAGGAGTTGTTTTTAGAGATGAAAACTGCTATGTAGTTATGAATAAATACCCATATAGCCCAGGTCATATGATGGTAATACCAAATTTTCATACGGATAAAATAGAAGAGTTAGAAGATGAAGTTTGGCTAGAGATTAGTCTTAGGGTGAAACAAGCAACTAAAATGGTAAAAGAAGTACTCAATGCGGAGGGTGTAAACTTAGGGATGAATCTAAGTAAAGCTGCAGGTGCTGGTATTGCTGAGCATGTGCATTATCATGTAGTTCCTAGATGGTTGGGGGATACCAATTTTATTACTACTGTTGGAAACACTAGAGTATATCCAGTAGATTTTGCTAAGCTTTATGAAAAGCTTTGTGAAAATTCTTCTAGGTATTTTGTTTAAAATAAATATATTTAATTTATTTGGATATTAGATTTTTAATAGATATTACTGTATGTCTTAACTTTTATCAACTTTTTTTGTGAAAAAAAAGTAGCAAAAAATCACCCACAGGGTTTCGAAGCCGAAGGTTCCCTCGCTTTTTATTTATTGTTTCTGTTTTGTAAAACTCACATAAAAATATGCTCCCAGCATATTTGTTCTGTTCAAACAGTTACAAAACTTTTCCAAAACAATAAATAAACACTCAGCTTCTCAAATGAGGGAAGGTGGGATATTGACCTTTTCATTTTTTGATACCATTTTATTTGGATTGGTGTAATACTAAAAATACTGAAAGAAAGTTTGCAGCTAGTGTATTTAGTCCAGACTTTGTTGAAGCCGAGTGCTTTGCTTTTTAAAGCGGAGAAAGCCGAAAATAGATATTTAGAACATTAATTTTTATATACTTTTAAGGTGGCAACTGTTTGAAGAAAGAAAAGTGACTAACTCACTTTTTTTCTGAGTTTTACAGGTCAGAAAATAATTAGAAAACTGGAGGGAACTTTAGCTTCGACAACCGTCTGGTTGCTTTTTTTCTTACTTTTTACAACATGTAATCCTGCTTGCAGGCAAAAAAGTGAGAAAGCGGAGAGCTTTGCTCTACAAGATAATTCATACAGTTAAAATCACTTATAAGTTAATAAATATTTTAATCTATACTATTTCATCAAAACTTTTAAGATATTACAATATGCAATAAATATACATAAAATCATTATTTAATGATATTATCCTCTAACGTTTTGCCAATAGCAGAAAAACAATAAATATATTATTTCAAAGTAGGGCAGTAATATGAATGAATTAGTAATTGATGAAGATATAAAAAATAAAATCTATACTATCAGAGATAAGCAAGTCATGCTTGATAGAGACTTATCGAAACTTTATGGTGTAGAAACAAAAGTGTTTAATCAAGCAGTAAAAAGAAACATAGAAAGGTTTCCTGATAACTTTAGATTTCAACTTTCAAAAGATGAGTATGAAATCTTAAGGTCACAAATTGTGACCTTAAGATTAAATTCAGATGGAGAATGGGGCAAACATACAAAATATTTGCCTTATGCATTCACTGAGCAAGGAGTGTCAATGCTTAGTGCTATTTTAAAAAGTAAAATAGCGATTGAAGTTAGTATAAAAATCATAAATAGCTTTGTAAATATGAGAAAAGTTATCTCAAAAAATAGATAACTTAGAAAGAAAACAAATTTTATATGATGAAAAATTTGAAAAACTTTTTGATGCTTTAGAAGATAAATCTTTAAAACCAAAACAAGGGATATTTTTCGATGGACAAATATTTGATGCCTATACTTTTGTATCTGATTTGATAAGAAGTGCAAAAAGTAAAATTATCTTGATAGATAATTATGTGGATGATAGTGTCTTAACACTATTTTCAAAAAATCAAAATGTAGATGTAACTATATATACAAAAAATATCTCAAAACAATTAAATCAAGATTTAAAAAAATACAATTCACAATATAAAAAAATAGAGATAAAAAAGTTTGAAAACTCACACGATAGATTTTTGATAATTGATGATAAAGAGCTTTACCATATAGGAGCTAGTTTAAAAGACTTGGGTAAAAAGTGGTTTGCTTTTTCTAAGATGGATTTAAAAAGTTTTGATATTTTGGGTAAGTTGTAAGCACTAAAGATAAAATTGATATAATTCCCACAATATAAAAAAGGAACTACATGGCACAAGCAACAGCTAGACATATCTTAGTAAACAACGAAAAATTAGCCAGAAAATTAAAAAAAGAGATTATAACTAATGAAATAACTTTTGAAAAAGCTGCTAAAAAGTTTTCAAAATGTCCTTCTAAAAAAAGTGGTGGTAATCTTGGTACTTTCTCAAAAGGTGAAATGGTAAAAGAGTTTGATAATATAGTATTTAAAGAGGATTTACACAGAGTTCATGGGCCAATTAAAACAGAATTTGGGTTTCATTTGATTGAGATTTTAGCTAGATATTAATCAAAAAACATAGTATATTTTAGATAAGATACAAAAAAATTTAGGAGCATTTTATGGCAAAATTTATAAAACTAAAACTTGAAGAGACTTACCAAATCCCAGATGAATGGGAACTTGTTACAAATGAAGAAGGGATAACTAAAATAAAAGTATCAGAAAACGAATATTATGACTTTGGATCTATTCCTTATTGTTCACCTTCTTTAGAATCTGATGAAGAGATGATGTTATTACCAGAAGAATACCTTGAATTACAAACTAAAGGTTTAGATTTGATTATGGCTGATGGTAATGTATCTGTTATTGAAGATGAAAATGAGATAAAAGAGATACTTGATTTTGATGATGAAGAGCTTTAATATTTAGAAAGTAGATAAAGAAGAAAACATAAAATAGGATAATCCTATTTTATCTCTTTTGAGTTTGTACTTCTTTTCATAATTTTTTAACTTTACCAACGTGTTTTTTGTTTACGACTAGGAATTAGATATGGAAGTATTAATCCAAAAATTAGTCCAGCTCCTGCAACAATACCACCATATGTGAACCAACGCATCAATAGTTCATTTTGTTCTTTATCTAGCCTCTCATTTAACTTTTCATTTTTTTCTTGAACTTCTTTTAGTTCTTTGCTCAAAGATGAATTTAACTTTTTTAATTCTTGTACTTGGTTGATATTAGTGGCTAACTCTTTTTCTAAAGTTATTTGATTTTTATCCATTTTTGCATATGAGATTTTTAGTTTTTCTAACTGTTCTTTTAATCCTGGTTGATTTGAAATATATTTTGAGTTCATCCAAACATTACGACCTTTTGAATCTATTATTTGAGTATATTCTGCATTTTCACTTGTACTTACTATTTTGATTTTTTCACCTGCATTTACAATTCCTATAATTTTATATTTTGTTCCTGGCCCTGAATGGGTATATGTAAATAATTCGTCTGAAACATAATAGTTCGCTGCAAATGCTGATGTGCTTAGACAGATAGTTGTAAATAGTATTGAAACTCTTTTTTTGATCATTTTTTACCTTCATATAAAATAAGTATTTTTAAATTTATACTAAGTATAACTTATAAAGTTATTAATACTCCTTAGTGATATTATTTTTAATCTATTTTAGGCTTCAAATATATTTATATAAAAATATAAGAATTGTATTCAAAGAGGATTTAAATAGAGTTCATGAACATATAAGAACTGAGTTTGGTTTTCATCTAATTGAGATTTTAGCTAAGTATTAATTAAAAGTTAAATATAATTCCAAAAAATTAATTACCTAGGATAATTATGAATAAGATAGTTCTAAAACCAAAAAGTCAAAAAAAGTTTAGCTTATATTGCCCATTTACAAATGAAAAACTATATAACGATGATAATTCATTTGAAATCTATGAAGGTGCCGGAAACTATCTTTTTTCTATTTGTGAAGATTGTCTTTTTGTTGATGCAGGAAACAATGAAGAGATTGAAAGTTATTGGAAAAATTCTGCTCTTGAAGCTATTGAAAAGTTTGTTGAAAACCATAAAGAAGATAATATTTTAGTTATTGAGGTTCAAGATAATGAAGATACTTATTGGTTTGGTTTTATAAATGAAGAAAATATTGAATTAACAGCTGAAGAAGTGGAAAAAAGATTTATCAAATAGATAAAAACATAAAATAGGAAACTCCTATTTTATGACATTTGGTTTTGCATTGATTTCTCGTAATTCTCTATTACTTCAAGATTTTGTAATTGAATCACTTTATGTAAGTTTACTGCATCAATAATCCACCAGATAAATAATCCTAACAAAATAAGATAACCTACTAATATAAAAGCTGTTATAATTCCAAATAATCCTAAAACTGGATATAACCACCATTTTGACATCCCTGCATATAATCTATGAATACCTAACCAACCAAGAAACCACCAAAGTAAATAAGCTAATACAACACTCTTTTGTTGAGTTTTAGCTTTTTCCAGTCCAAAGTCTGTTGCCAATTTTTTTATCCTTTATTCTTTTAATAAATTAATTTATTAGTTATAAAAATTATATCAAATTGTTTATTAGATTCTTTCGCTTGATTAGGCTTTAATAAGATATTATAAAAGATTAGCAACGGTAGAAGTAAAAAGATAAAATTTCTATTTTTGAGTATTATAAACTTCTACTAAGGATATAAAAAATACTAAAACACAAATAAAATAGAGACTTTTTACAGGCAAGTCTTTAATTTCTCTTAAAAGAAACTTTTTTGAAACTTAAATAGTTCTATAATTAGGTATAGCAAAAGAAAAGAAAGGTTGTTTATGGGGACATAAATTTTATTAGACTAGCATAAGGAGTTCATTATGTTAAGTATCAAAATTGGCAACAATATTCAACAAATAAGTAGTTATTCTACTTATAACGTAAATGCCGGGGATAAGATAGCGGTAACACCTTTAGAGAATGCGAAATATCAGGTACTAATAGGTGAAAATGAAAAAGATGTAATCTTAAAAGTAACCGAAGAGAATGGTGAGACATATGAAGTAGTCTTAGCCAATCTAGCTACTTACTTAGAAGCTGGCGACATAATAGCTCAACTTATATTAAATCTAGAAGATCAAACCCTAACTGTAAACAACACTGCTGAACTTTTAGAAGCTCTTGATGCTACTGCTGCTGGTGGTACTATTGGGCAAAATCAAAGAGCACTTACTGATGCTGAAAATATTGATCCTAGTAGGTCTGCTGCTGAAGATAGTGATCAATTAAGATCTAGACCTGGTTTTCTACTAGAAGATACAGCTGGCAACGACCGACCATATGTA
>NPID01003714.1_pt1 | contig 31810 bp, 24 predicted proteins | sample 8637491 | NCBI WGS metagenome assembly NPID01 (sample SAMN07420843, study PRJNA396082) | bioreactor metagenome | isolation source: sample BA6 brine-fed electro-methanogenic bioreactor BA | place: Japan: Kochi | collected 2016-06-14 | reverse complement strand
TTCTGGATTCATGCCCGTAGATTCAGGATACCAGATACCAGATACCAGAAACCAGCAGCCAGATACCAGAAACCAGAAACCAGCAGCCAGAAGCCAGCAGCCAGAAGCCAGCAGCCAGAAGCCAGCAGCCAGAAGCCAGAAAAATACATCTCATCCTGATTCATGATCCTAAATACTCAATTACTGCCAGGGTATCATGAGTCGGATGACCCCGTAGGGGTCAAATATTTGTAACCCCATGCGAAGCATGGGAAAGTGAAGCAGCAATGCCTGTATCACCCTCCCCTCACTAAGGTATCTTTGGCAGCAAAGCCTGCATGGGGAGGGCTGGGGAGGGGGGAGTGGGAATAATGAACAGAAGAATATCGAACATCGAACAAGGAATAAGAATTCCGAATTCAGTAGTCAGAATACAGAAGTTAGTATTCAGTGAAAGAGGTTGGTTTGCTCGGAAGTTCCCCCTCTCTCTTCAGGAGAGGGGGCCAGGGGATGGGTGGATAAGAATAGAGAACAGAGGAACAAGGAACAAGGAATAAGAACAGGGAATTGCTGTCAATGTTTATTCGGCATTTTACATTTGAAATGCAGTCTTTTGCATATGGCTTGCAAATAACTACCGGTCATCCTGCTCACGCCGAAATGCAATGGAGGCGGGAGAAGGAACCCAATCATTCTGGATTCATGCCCGTAGATTCAGGATACCGGATACCAGATACCAGAAACCAGAAACCAGAAACCAGCAGCCGGAAACCAGCAGGCAGCCAGCCAGCTTTAGAATCTAAAAACTACTCCTTTATCGCTTTCACCCCCGGGAGTTCTTTGCCTTCGATATATTCGAGCATGGCACCTCCGCCGGTGGAAACATAGCTGACCTCATCTTTCAGCTTGTACTTATTGATGGCGGCCACGGAATCGCCGCCACCGATCAGGGAAAAGGCCCCTTTTTTCGTAGCTTCAGCAACAGCCAGGGCGATGGCTTTGGTCCCGGCCTCGAAATTCGGCATTTCGAAAACACCCATGGGGCCATTCCAGAGGATGGTCGAAGATGTTGTTATGGCCTTTTCGAACGACTTGATGCTTTCCGGGCCGATATCCAGTCCCATCATCCCCTCCGGAACCTGGTCGGAAGGAAGCAGTTTGGTGCCGGCATCGTTATCGAAGGCATCTGCAGCAATCGTATCCACGGGCACATAAAAATTCACGCCCATTTCCTTGGCTTTATAAAGCGCTTTTCTGGCCGTATCGATCAGTTCTTCCTCCACGAGTGATCCCCCGATCTTTCCGCCCATGGCCTTGATAAAAGTGAACATCATACCCCCGCCAATGATCATATTATCGACCTTGTCGAGCAGGTTATTGATGATCTCGATCTTGCCTGAAACCTTAGCGCCTCCGAGGATGGCTGTAAATGGCCTGCCGGCATCGTGCAAGACCTTATCAATATGTTTCACCTCATTTTCCATGATATAGCCGAACAGCTTATCGTTCGGGAAAAACGCTGCAATGATGGCCGTGGAAGCATGGGCACGGTGCGCTGTGCCAAAGGCATCGTTCACGTACACATCGGCCAGGGAAGCCAGCTTTTCGGCAAAGTCGCGCTCGCCGGCGGTCTCTTCCTTGTAAAAGCGAAGATTCTCGAGCAAAAGTACTTCCCCTGCCTTCAGCCCCGCTGCTTTATCTTTCGCCTGCTGCCCGACACAATCATCGGCAAACTGCACTTCCTGTTCCAGGACCTTATTGAGGTATGGCAAAAGGTTTTTGAGGGAGAATTTATCTTCCGGGCCGCTCTTGGGCCTGCCCAGGTGCGACATCAGGATCACGGCACCGCCCCCGTCGAGGATCTTGCGGATGGTGGGCAGGGCAGCATCGATGCGGGTGGTGTCGGTAATATCGTATTTTTCGTTCAGGGGTACATTGAAATCAACGCGGATCAGGGCTTTACGGCCACTGAAATTATAATTTTCGATGGTATTCATAGCAAATAATTTTGTGTTTGTTCAGCACTTGAAAGTCTGTTGCAAAGGTACGAAAAGCATCTCAAATATGCTTCCATTTGTCACCCAGGGAAAGCATGCTGCATTATGGCCCGATTTTCCGGAATCATCCGAATTAAACTTCAGGCAAAACCTATGCTGAGACTGCGCGAATAGCCTGGCCCTGGCAAAGACTGTTATACTTCTGACCTCTGTTGTTCCTGATCTGACAATAAGAATTGCCTGATACAATTTGCATTTTATTATTTGTTTGTATTAATTTGGCCCCCGATATTAAGCCATAAAAATGAACATTGTAATAGCAGGCGATGGAGAAGTAGGATTGCACCTGGCCCAGGAGCTAACCTCCCTGGAGAACCAGAACATCACCATTGTGGACCCTCATGAAGACCTGATCAGGCAGGTGGAATCGCATACCGATCTGCTGGCCATCACCGGCGACAGTACTTCGATTGAAGTTTTGCAAAATGCAAATGTGAAGAAAGCTGACCTGCTCATTTCCGTATTGCATGATGAGCGCATCAACCTCTTAACGGCAGCTCTTGGCAAGCAACTGGGGGCAAAAAAAACCATTGCCCGCATCAATAACCTGGAATACCTCAAACCGGAAAACGAAGTACGCTTCCGCAATATGGGCATTGATGCATTGGTTTGCCCGGAAGACATTGTTTCCAAGGAGATCGCCGACCTGCTCAACCAGACGGCGGCCACGGAAGTATTCGATTTCTCAGGGGGGAAATTATTTCTTTTCCTGATCAAGCTGGAAGAAAATGCCCCCGTGGTAAACAAGACCCTGAACGACATCGTGTCCATGTTTCCCCATCTCGATTTCAGGGCGGTAGCCATCCACAGGAATTCGAAAACCATTATCCCGAAAGGGGATGATATGTTCCTGAAAAACGACCTTTCCTATGTGATCACCAAGCCCGGGGGGATCGATGACCTGCTTAAGCTGGGAGGCAAAAAGAAGATCGATATCCACAATGTAATGATCGTGGGAGGAGGACGCGTAGGGCGTACTACCGCCATGAAACTGGAAAACACCCTGAACATTAAACTGTTCGAGATCGACCGGGAAAAAAGCACGCAACTGGCGAATCAGCTTGAGCATACCCTGGTGATCCATGGCGATGCCCGCGACATACAACTGATGGAAGATGAAGATATCCGCAGCATGGATGCCTTTATCGCCGTTACCGACAGTTCGGAAACCAATATTCTCTCGTGCCTCCACGCCCGGAAGTTTGGTGTTAAGCGGACCATTGCCCTGGTGGAAAACATCGACTATATCGATATTTCCCAGAACATCGGCATCGATACCATCATCAATAAAAAACTCAGCACGGCCAGCTATATCGTAAGACATACCCTGGATGCACAGGTTACCTCGATCAAATGCCTGAGCGGGATCAATGCCGAAGTACTTGAATTGGTTGCCGATCCGCACAGTGCTGTGACCCGGAAACCCATTCACCGGTTGAGCCTGCCAAAAGGATCAATTATCGGAGGGATTATCAGGGGTGACCAGAGCTTCATCGCCGTGGGCGATTTCCAGATCGAAGAAGGCGATAAAGTCGTGGTATTCTGTATGCCCGAATCCATTCATAAGGTGGATAAATTGTTCAATAGCCGATGAAAGACTGGAAAGGCATCAATGTTAAGGTGGTCATCAAGGTGATCGGCTTTCTGCTGGTCATTGAAGGGGTGTTCATGTTGGCGGGGATGCCTTTTTCCCTGTATTATAATGACCATAAGGGGATGTCGCTGCTGTATTCCGGTCTCATCACCATGCTTACGGGAGGAATACTGTGGTTCTCAACACGAAAGAACCCGAAAAGCATCGGCCGTAAGGAAGGCTATGTGATCGTGGCAATCACCTGGATCATCATCTCACTTTTCGGAACCCTGCCTTTCCTGATCAGTGGAGTCATCTCAAATTTCACCGATGCTTTTTTCGAAACCATGTCGGGCTTTACCACTACCGGGGCCACCATACTCACCGATATTGAGTCCGTTCCCAAAGGCATTCTTTTCTGGCGCAGCATGACCCATTGGATCGGGGGTATGGGGATCATCGTTTTCACCGTGGCCGTGCTACCTATCCTGGGTATCGGGGGCATGCAGTTGTATGCGGCTGAGATGCCGGGGGTGACCAAAGACAAGCTTCACCCCAGGATCACGGCAACAGCCAAAAGGCTCTGGGCAATTTACCTGATCATCACCTTTGCCGAAACCATTTTTCTCCTTTTCGGGGGAATGAGCCTTTTCGATGCCCTCTGCCATACCTTCGGCACCGTGGCCACCGGGGGATTTTCCACCAGGAACGAAAGTATTGCCGCTTTCTCGCCTTACATACAGTATGTGATCGTATTCTTTATGATCCTGGCAGGTACTAACTTCACCCTGCATTATTTTGCCCTGCACGGACAATTACGGAAGGTGTGGAAAAACGAAGAATTCCGGTATTTCATCTACCTTATTCTCGGGGGTACCATCATCATCACCCTGGTACTGGCGCTGAGCAAGAGCGGCATGCCCTTCGAGGAAGCGTTCAGGAATTCCATTTTCCAGGTTGTTTCCATTATCACCACTACCGGCTACATCACCGATAATTACCTGCTCTGGCCCAACATGATCTGGTTCCTGATCCTGCTGATGATGTTCATCGGGGGTATGGCCGGATCCACCGGGGGCGGGATCAAGGTGGTAAGGCAGCTTCTGCTCCTGAAGAACAGCATGCTGGAACTCAAGCGGCTCATCCACCCCCAGGCGATCATCCCGGTGCGCATGAACGGCAAGGTAGTTTCGCAAGACATTATTTTCAAGGTCATGGCCTTTTTCCTGATCTATATCTTTATTTTCATCATTGGCTCTACGGTTATGGCCCTTATCGGCCTCGATGGCCCCTCGGCCATTGGTGCAGCGGCAGCCACCATCGGAAACATCGGCCCGGGGATCGGATCTGTCGGTCCGGTCGATAATTATTCCTTTATTCCCTCCGGGGGGAAATGGTTCCTTTCGTTCCTGATGCTCCTGGGCCGGCTGGAGCTTTTCACCGTGCTTATTCTCTTCTCCCCGGCCTTCTGGAAAAAATAATCCGCCCGGGGCTATCCGCCGGAAATGTATTATCTTTGAACGCTTTCGAACATTAAAAAGCATCCTATGCCCGGGCTCTCAGCTGTCATTATCACCCTCAATGAAGAACGCAACATTGGCCGTTGCCTCGAATCCCTGAAGGGGGTGGCCGATGATATCGTGGTCGTGGATTCCGGTTCGACCGATGGCACTGAAGACATTTGCAGGGAGTACGGGGCCAATTTCTTTTTCAACCCCTGGGAAGGATATATTGAACAGAAAAACCACGGCAATAAGCTGGCAAAACATCCTTATGTCCTGTCGCTGGATGCCGACGAGGCCCTTTCGGAAGATCTCCGTGCCTCCATTCTTTCCGTAAAAGAACATTTTAATGCGGATGCCTATGAAATGAACCGCCTGACCAATTATTGCGGAAAATGGATCCGCCACGGAGGATGGTACCCCGACCGTAAGCTCAGGCTCTTCAATCGCGAAAGTTTCAACTGGGGTGGCGAACGCATCCACGAGCATATGGTCAGCAGCAAGGATACACCCCGCATTGAACATCTCCGGGGCGACCTGCTACACTATTCCTACTACAGCATTTCTGAACACATCGCCCAGGCCAATCATTTTACCAATATGACCGCTGAACTGGCCGTAGAAAAAGGCAGGAAATCAGGGATGCTCAAGATCCTGTTCAGCCCCATGGTAAAATTCTTCCGCGACTATTTCCTGAAAGCCGGCTTTCTGGACGGCTATTATGGATATATCGTTTGCAGGATATCGGCCCAGGCAACCTTTATGAAGTATTCAAAGATCAGGCAACTTATTCGCGACAGCAAAGACTAAACCTTGGTCAATGACGAACTTCAACCGAATAATCATCAGCCGTACCGATAGCATCGGGGATGTGATCCTCACCCTTCCCCTGGCGGGAATGCTAAAAAAAAAGTTCCCCGGCAGCAGGCTCATTTTCCTGGGCAGGGCATACACCCGCGACGTGATCCGCTGCTGCGGGCATATCGACGAATTCCTCGACTGGGATGAGCTTTCCGGTAAACCCCCGGCAGAAGCCATTGAACACATGCAATCGCTCCGCGCGGATTTGATCATCCATGTTTTCCCCCGCAAGGAGATCGCCCGGATGGCAAAAAAGGCCGGTATCCCGCTCAGGCTCGGAACCACCAACCGGCTATACCATTGGGGAAACTGCAACAAGCTGGTGCGCTTATCGCGGAGAAAGTCAGACCTTCACGAGGCCCAGTTGAACCTCCGCCTGGCAGCCGGGATCACCGGAGAAAAACACATTCCCCTGCAGGATATTCCATCCCTGTATGGTTTTCGCCCCGCGGAACCCCTGGAAGAAAAATTCCGGAAGTTTATCGATGATGATCGCAGGGCACTGATCCTGCACCCGAAGTCGAAAGGCAGCGCAAGGGAATGGGGTCTGGAACGCTTCAAAGCCCTGGCGGAAATGCTGCCCCCCGAAAAGTACCGGGTCTTTATCAGCGGAACCTCGGAAGAAGAAGCCCTGATGAAGGATTCGGGCATCCTCGACATGGAAAATGTAACGAACCTTTGCGGGCAGATGTCGCTCAGCCAGTTCATCTCCTTCATTGCTTCCTCTTACGGGCTGGTGGCAGCAAGCACCGGTCCGCTGCACCTGGCAGCAGCATTGGGGATCAGGGCCATAGGCATATATCCGCCCATACGGCCCATGCATCCCGGACGTTGGGCCCCCCTGGGGGAAAAAACGGCCTGGCTGGTGAAAGACAAACCATGCAGCGATTGCCGCGTAGCCGGCCCCTGCCTGTGCATGGAAGAGATCCGGCCCGAAGCCGTTAAAAAACTGATCGAACACGAGGAAGTGAAGATTAATCCGTAATATTGAAAACGAAAAAGATACCTTGAAACAAAGCCTTCAGCATATCCAGCCCAAAGATATTCTCTCCAGGATGTATTTCTGGGGACTGGTATTGATGGTCTTATCGATCCCCCTCTCGAAATACATGATGAGCGTGGCTCAGTTCACCCTTTCAGGCACCCTGATCCTGGAATTCATCCGTATGAGCGATGTAAGGGGATTCTTCAGGAAATTTCCGCCGGCCATCAGCTGGTTGCTGGTGATCCCCACCTTCATATACTGGGTTCTGGAAGCTTTTTTGCGGATCTTTGCCCGTTTCCTGCGAAAAGAAAACCTGCCGGCCATTGTATTCGCCTCATTTTATATCCTCCATCTCCTGGGGCTGCTATTCACCATCGATTTTGATTACGCCCTGAAAGACCTGAGAATAAAACTGCCCCTCCTGGTTCTGCCGGTAATTTTAAGCGTTTCCGAATCNNATAGTTCAGGATGCTGATGCTGTTCTTCGTGGGCGCCGTGCTGGCCGGAACCTTTATCAGCACCTACATACTGCTGACCCGCGACGTGGACAACCTCCGCGATATTTCCATATTCATCTCCCATATCCGTTTCAGCCTGCTGATCAGCATTGCCATCTTTACCCTGGCTTTCTTTACCACCCGCCAGGCCGGTTTCAGCCGGTATATGCGCCTGGCATTCGTTTTCCTGACGGGATGGTTGCTGCTATACCTCATTATGTCGGCCTCCATGACCGGAATGGTTGTTCTGCTGACAGCCACTTTTGTGATGGCCGTGCATTACACCCGGAAAAAGAAAAACATCTATTCCAGGATCGCCACCGTGGTGCTGATGCTGGCCCCGGTAATACTGTTCGTTTACATCATGGGCGTAGTGACCGATGTTTACAAAGTACACCAGGTGGATTTCTCGGAACTTGATGCCTATTCCGAAAAAGGAACATATTATTATCACGATACCACCAAACTGCAAACCGAGAACGGGCATTATGTATGGCTCTATATTGCCACTGAAGAAATGCGCGAAGCCTGGAACCAGCGCAGCGAACTCGATTACGACGGCAAAGACCACAAAGGGCAGTTGCTGCGCTACACCCTGATCCGTTACCTGACCTCCAAAGGATTGCGAAAGGATGCTTCCGGGATTGCACAACTTACTGATAAAGATATTCATATGGTGGAAAATGGGGAAGCCAGCAGCCATTACCATGAACGCTCGGTGTTTTACATCCGTTTGTACAAGATCATCTGGGAAGCACAACAATATTTCCGCACAGGAGACCCCAGCGGGCACTCGGCCATGCAGCGCATCGAATACTGGAAAACATCCATGCTCATCATCGCGCAAAACCCGGTCATCGGGGTGGGAACCGGCGATATGAACATCGCCTTCCAGCGGCAGTACGAGATCATGAACAGCCCGCTGAAGCCCGAATTCCGATGGCGCTCGCACAACCAGTTCCTTTCCATTACGGTAGGTTTCGGGATCATCGGACTGCTGTGGCTGTTCATCGCCCTTTTCTATCCTCCGCTGAAATCCGGGCGGATGTCCGATTATTTTTACCTTATGTTTTTCGTGATCATGATCGTATCCATGCTCTCCGAAGATACCATCGAAACCCAGGCCGGGGTAACCATTTTCGCATTTTTTACTTCTCTTTTCCTCTTCGGGAAAAAAGACATTCACAAGATGTAGGCAGATGGAAACGGCCCCCAACATATCCAAGAACACCTGGCTGGTGATCGTGAACCCCAACGCGGGCAGCCGGAAAGGAGAAAAAGACTGGCCGAAGATCGAAAATCTGCTGAAAGGGCATGGGTTTAATTTTCATTCCCGTTTTACCGAAAACCGGGGCCATGCCATACAACTGGCCAAAACAGGCATTGAAGAAGGCTTTCGGAAAATTATCGTTGCCGGGGGCGATGGTACCCTGAGTGAAGTGGTGAACGGCATTTTCCTGCAAGATTCCTGCAAAACCACCGACGTACAACTGGGAATGATCCCCGTCGGGACAGGAAACGACTGGGGCAGGACCTACGATCTGCCCAAAAAGTATACGAAAGTGATCAAGGTGATCAAAAAAGGGCGACTGTTTACCCAGGACGCCGGCTGCGTAACCTACCAGGATAAAGGGGGGCCGGTAAAACGTTATTTTATTAATGTATGCGGCACAGGATACGATGCCCTGGTAGCCAGCAAAACGAACCGGCTCAAGGACAAGGGCAAGGGAAACACCCTGTCGTACCTGCTGAATATTTTTACCGGGCTCTGGCAGTACAAGCATACGCAACTCGAGATCACTGTCGACGGCAAAGAGGTTTTCCGTGGGAAGGTGCTCAGCATGAACCTGGGGATCTGCCGCTATAACGGGAACGGCATGATGCAGGTGCCGAAAGCGATCCCCGACGATGGCCTGCTCGACCTGACGGTGATCCGGGCCATTTCAAAAATGAAGGTGATCAAGCATGTTTCCAAGCTGTACGACGGATCCTTTATTAAGCTAAAATTTGTTGAGCTATACCGGGGAAAGGAATGCCGCATTGTATCCAGGCCCGCTGGAGCCGCCTTCCTGGAAGCCGACGGAGAATCACTGGGCCATTCTCCCCTGGAGTTTAGTGTGATCCCAGGATCCCTGAGCCTGATCATTCCCGACGAAACCGGGAAAAATAAACAATAGTAGTTCCGGCATTGTTTCTGGTTTGGTTTACTAACAAATACAATATAAAATGGAATTTCCGGAAATTAATTACTGGGCAGTGCTGGTATCGGGCCTGGCCTTTTTTGCGATCGGAAGCCTCTGGTATTCACCGTTGCTTTTTTCCAATGCATGGATGAAAGAACTGGGCTTCACCAAAGAAAGCCTTGCCGGCAGCAACATGCTAAAATATTTCGGCCTGTCGTTCATCCTGATGCTGATCATGGCTTTTAACCTGGCTGCTTTCATCGGGAACGGGCAGGGCTGGCAGTTTGGCGCTACCGCCGGTGCCCTGGCCGGGATCGGCTGGGTAGCCCTGGCCATCGGGGTGCATTACCTGTTTGAGCGCAAATCGTTCAGGATCTGGCTGATCAATGCCGGCTATATGGCCGTTTCCTTCACGGTGATGGGAGCTATTATCGGGGCCTGGCAATAGGCATCAATCCTGGTCGGCAGTTTTTTTAATCAGGCTCAGAAGTGCATCCAGGGCATCATCTTCCGGGATGTTTTTTTGAACAGGCCTGCCTTTAAAATACAGGTTCACCCTGCCCTTTCCCGAGCCTACATAGCCATAGTCGGCATCGGCCATTTCGCCCGGGCCGTTCACAATACAGCCCATAACGGCGATCTTCACATTTTTCAGGCCACGGGTATGTTCCTTCACCTGCCGCAATACTTTTTGCAGGTCGAAAGTAGTGCGCCCGCATCCCGGGCAGGAAATATATTCCGTTCCGCTGATCCTGGCCGAAGTGGCCTGGAGGATATTGAACAGCTCCGGAGTGTGATCCTTCCCATCTTCCGTATCGATAAAAAAGCCATCTCCGGCCCCCCGGTAAAGCAGGTAGGAAACCTCCGAGGAAGCACGCAATACATTGCTTTCGCCATCCCCCCCGGGGTAATGTAAACAGATGATCTGTTTTTCCTGCTGCGGTTGTTCGTTGATGGTTTCAAGTAATTCAGGCAATTCCTGCAAATCGTTGATCTCATGCAGGGCAATCCCTTTTTGGATCCTTTTTCCGTGAGCATCGGTAATAATCCTGCCGGGATGGATCAGCAGGTCTGCTGCAGGATCTGTTTGCTGCCCTGCAAGGCCCGCCACCAGAGGAGGATCCTTTCTGCGCCGCGGGGCGGATGGAAGGAGCCATTGCATTTTAACATTCTTTCTCTGAGGGGCATAAAGATCACGCAGTTTCGCGGCCACGGGGATCTCCCTGACGGGATCCTCGGTGAGCGACACACGTATGGTATCCCCTATTCCCATGCCAAGCAGGGGGCCTATGCCGGCAGCGGACCGTATCCTTCCGTCTTCCCCTTCTCCGGCCTCGGTCACGCCCAGGTGCAGGGGGTAGTCCATCCCTTCCTCCTGCATAGCCCTGATCAGTTCCATATTGGCCTGCATCATGGTGGGCACATGGCTGGATTTCATGGAAACCACCAGTTCATGGAAATCCGCCTCGCGGCAAATGCGCAGGAATTCCATGGCCGAGGCTACCATGCCTTCCACTGTATTCCCGTATTTCAGCAATATCCGTTCCGACAGTGAACCATGGTTCACGCCTACGCGGATCACGGTGGCATGCTTGCGGCAGATCCTTGTCAGGCGGGTGATCCCCTCACGGATCTCTTCCCGGTCAAGGGTTTTGGCTTTTTGTTCCTGATCCCTGCTCAGCCAGTACTGGCGGTCGAAATAATTCCCGGGGTTGATGCGTATTTTATGGGCCACGGTGGCAGCCACTTCGGCTACCCTGGGGTTGAAGTGAATATCGGCGGCCAGCGGAATATCGCAACCCATGGCTTCCAGGCGATCACGGATAAGCCCCAGGTTACGGGCCTCCTCCACATTCCGTGTGGTCATGCGGACAAGTTCGCAACCCACATCGGCCAGGGCTTTCACCTGGGCGATCGTGGCTTCCGTATCCATGGTGGAGGTGTTGGTCATCGACTGCAGGCGCACGGCTTGCTGTCCCCCGATTAAAAGGGACCCGATCTTCACCACTCTCGACACATAAGGACGGCTGTGCATAAATGCGGGGTATCTGGCAGATTTAAAAACAATTGGACCTTGCAGGCAACCAGGAGGTAAAATTACTGTTCTTACAATAAATACAACAATTAATAGTTAATTAAATTACGATACAAGCGGGCTAAAAAGACTTATTTTTGATGCCCGTAAGCTAGCAGATCCTGATTTTCGGGAAACGCGGCCTGCATTCATAATCAAGCATATTGCCGATGAACAGAATCAAAACACCCTTGCTCGTTATCTTTGCCATGCTCATGCTGGGAACCACCGCACAGGATGCGGGGGTCGGACAATGGCGCGATCACCTTCCCTTCTTTAAATTCATTGCCGTAACCGAGGCCAGCGACAAAGTTTTCGGAGCGACACCTTATGCCCTGCTCACCTACGATAAGCAAGAGCAGTCGATAGAGCGCTATACCAAGATCAACGGGCTGTCCGACATCGGTATCAGCGACATTTGTTACAGTGAGGAACTGCAAACGGTGGTGGTGGCCTACACCAATACCAACATTGATATGTTCAAGGGCAACGCCATCGTGAATATCCCAGATATCAAGCGCAAGCCCATCCTTGGCAACAAGGTGATCAACCGCATCACATTCCGCGGCGATTACGCTTATCTCTCCTGCGGATTCGGGGTCGTGGTGCTGGATGTGGCCCGGGAAGAGATCCAGGATACCTGGTACATCGGTAATTCGGGCAGCCAGATCAATGTGCTTGACCTTGCCTATAACGACACCGCCTTTTTTGCGGCCACCGAAGAAGGGATCTACCAGGCATCCATGAGCAGCCCTAACCTGGCCGATTTCTCCTCCTGGAGCAGGATGAACGATCTGCCTTACCCCCTGAGTACGTACAACCATATTGAATCCTATGCGGGAAAGATCTTTGTGAACCTGATGGAAGACGGAAGCATTGAGGAAGACAGCATTTTCTACTATGACGGCAATACGTGGTCGAACCTTCTTTTCGACGACAATACAGGGGTTACCAATATGCGGGCCAACAATGGCAAACTGGTTATTGCACAGGACTATTCCGGGAAGATCTACAATGAGAACCTGGAGATGGAACTGAATATTTACACTTACAATCCCGGTACACCCAGGATGAACGATGCCGTATATGCAAAAGATGGCAGCGTATGGATCGCCGACGATCGCAAAGGGCTTGTTCGTTCCTTTACCGATGGCTGGGAAAGCATGGCCATCAACCCCGGAGGGCCGCTGAATGCGAGTGTGTTCTCCATGACCTCTGCCGGTAATTTTGTCTGGGTAGCTCCCGGCGGATATACCGGAACATGGTCGCCGCGTTTTCTCAACTACGGGGCCTATCGTTTCTATGATGAAACCTGGGACAATTTCAATTCCGGTTCCGTACCGGAGATGCTCGGAACCCTGGATGTGGTTACTATTGCCGTGAACCCTGACAATCAAAATCAGGTATACCTCGGCGCGTTCCGGAATGAATACGGTGTGCTTGAGTTCAATGGTGATGAACTGGTGAACAAGTATAATAAAGACAACAGCGAGCTCCAGGAATGGGAAGCGGCACTGTCAGTTGCCACGGCCGGACTGGAATTCGATTCGAAGGGGAGCCTGTGGGTTTTGTGTTCGGGGGCGGAAAAGCTGCTTGCCGAGAAAAAGAGCGATGGAAGCTGGGCCTCATACGGGCTGGGCGGGAGTGCCTCTGCCGTGGATTGCCGCGATCTATTCGTGGATTCATGGGACCAGAAATGGATCATGTTCAGGCATACCAACAGCAATCCGAATTACATTGCAGTTTATAACGAGAACAATCCCCCGGCCGACCAGCTAAGGTTGCTGCGTTCCGAGACCGGGGCAGGAAATATCCCGGGAACGAATGTGTACTGCGCCGCCGAAGACCTCGACGGAGAAGTGTGGATCGGCACCGACGAAGGGATCGGCATCTTTTACAACCCATCTACCATACTCACTTCGAACGATTATGATGTTGTGAGGCCGCTGGTAGATTTCGACGGCTATGTGCAATACCTGCTCGAAACCGAGGTGATCACGGCTATTGCCGTGGATGGCGATAACCGCAAGTGGGTCGGCACGGAGCGCAGCGGCGTTTTCCTCCTCTCCGCCGATGGCTCGGAGCAGATCTTCCATTTTACGGAAGACAACAGCCCGCTTTTCTCCGACCAGGTGATCGATGTGGTGATCAATGCCGACGGGGAAGTGTTCATCGCGACAGCAAACGGGATCATCGCCTACAAAGGAACAGCATCCTCGTCCAATGAAGACTTTTCGGATGTTTATGCATACCCCAACCCGGTAAAGGACGGATACGACGGCTGGATTGCCGTTAAGGGGCTGATGCAGGACTCCGATGTGAAGATCACCGACATAAACGGTACCCTGATCTATGCCACCCGCTCCGAAGGCGGACAGGCCGTATGGAACGGCCGCAATTTCGACGGGCGCAAAGCCAAACCCGGTGTTTACATGGTGTTTGCCGCCACGGAAGACGGCAGCGAAACCATGGTCACCAAAATTCTCATTATCGACTGATCCAATTCCCGTATCTTAGCAGCATGCTGCATAAGACCAGGGGCATTGTACTTCATCATATCAGGTATTCGGAAAGCAGCCTGATCGTCAAGATACTGACGGAGGCTTTCGGTTTGCAATCCTACCTGGTAAAGGGAGCCCGGTCGAAGCGTTCGGCGATGCGCGCCAGCCTGTTCCAGCCACTCAGCCTCCTGAACATGGTGGTTTATCACCGTGAAAAGAAAGAATTGCAGCATATCCGCGAAGCGGAAGTGGCGGAGGCATTTCACAGTTTTTCTTCCGATGTGCGCAAAAGCACCATCAGCATTTTTTTGGCAGAACTGCTTCTCCGATCAATACGGGAAGAGGAAGCTAATGCTGACCTGTTTGCTTTTCTGGCCTCGTCCCTGCATCATTTCGACCTGCAGGAAGAAGGTGTGGAGAATTTTCATCTATACCTGCTGGTGAAACTCAGCCGCTACCTGGGCTTTTCACCCCAGGGAAAACCTACGGAAGGCATGGTTCATTTCGACCTGAGGGAAGGGAAATTCACGCCACTGAAACCCCTGCACCCCGATTATCTTGATAGCGAAAACAGCCAAAACCTTTACAGGCTGCTCATTGCAGATGCCGGGAATTCAGCCGGTATCCGGTTCAGCTCACGCGAAAGGGAAACACTGCTCATCGGGATACTCACCTATTATCATATCCATCAGCCCGGGATGGGCAAGATCCGTTCGCTGGAAGTCTTGAAGGAAGTGTTTCGTTAGCCTTTTTGAAACAAGCGGATGAGGATGTCTTTCAGCTCCGCTTTTATGGCTTCCATATCCTGTTCGGCACCCAGCTCCTTTTGCATGGAAGTTACGCCTTTATCCATGAAGCCGCAGGGATTGATGTAATTGAAAAAATCAAGGTTTGTATTGATGTTGAAGGCAAAGCCGTGCATGGTCACGTAGCGGCTCGAGCGAACACCAATGGCACAGATCTTCCGGGCTCTGCCAGGGATGCCGGCATCGAGCCACACCCCGCTGGCCCCTTCCAGGCGAGTAGCATGAATGTTATGCCCGGCCAGTAAGAGGATCACCGATTCTTCGAGTAATTCGATGTAGCGGCGGATCCCCAGCCCAAAGTTTTCGAGGTCGAGAATGGGGTAACCCACGATCTGGCCCGGGCCATGATAGGTGATATCGCCCCCGCGATTGGTCCTGAAAAAACTTGCCCCCTTTATTTTCAAATGCTCATTGTTGATGAGCAAATTGTTTTCCGAGCCGCTTTTCCCCAGGGTATATACATGCGGGTGCTCACAAAAAAAGAGGTAATTGGGGGTTTTGGCATCCTTCTCCTTTTTCAGGGCGAGGATCTCATTGAAGCGCTCCTCCTGGAAATCCCAGGCTTCGCCATATTCGATGCGCCCCAGGTCGCGGTATGTGATCACGGTATTCATGAACGATTCTCCGGCACATGTTTTTCGGCCCGGTAGGATGACCTGACCAGGGGATGGCTTTCGACATGGGCAAAGCCCATTTTCAGTCCTTCCAGGCGGATCTCTTCAAACTCCTCAGGGGTCATGAAGCCGGCCACCGGCAGGTGCTGTTTGCTGGGCTGCAGGTACTGTCCCAGGGTAAACACTTCACACCCGGCATTCCGCAGGTCGGCCATGGCTTCGAGTATCTCTTCCCGGCTTTCGCCCAGGCCGGCCATGATCCCTGATTTAGCGCGCACGCCGGCAGCGGCAATAGTACGGATCACTTCCAGGCTGGTGTCATAATCGGCCACGCTTCGTACTTCCGGGGTAAGCCTCCTGACCGTTTCCAGGTTATGGCTGATCACTTCGGGACCGGAATCGATCACGGTATGGATCAAGGCCTTGTCGCCCCTGAAATCCGGTATCAGGGCTTCGATGGTGATGCCCGGGTTCTTTTCCTTCACAGCGCGGATGGTTTCGGCCCAGATCCCGGCTCCCCCGTCGTCCATATCGTCGCGGTCGACCGAGGTGAGCACACAATGCTTCAGTTTCATCAAGCGAACCGATTCCGCCACGCGGGCCGGTTCATCACCATCGGCAGGCAGGGGTTTTCCCGTTTTCACATTGCAGAATTTGCAGGATCGGGTGCAGATATCGCCCAGGATCATAAGGGTTGCTGTTCCCCTTTCCCAGCAATCGCACATATTCGGGCAATTGCCGCTGGTGCATATGGTGTGCAATTTATGCCTGTTCACGATCTCTTTCACCCCCAGGTATTCCTTCCCTGCCGGGACCCGGATCTTCAGCCAGTCGGGTTTTTGTCTTCTTCTTTTCTTTTCCATCGTTCCGCCTGCAAAAGTAAAGAATAATACTGCAGGGGCATTCCCCTAACTCAAAACTCAACACTCAAAACTCAACACTATAATAAATTCTATCTTTGCAAAAATTTTAAGCATGAGCCGAGTATTGAGCGAACAGGAAGAGATCCGCAGGAATTCCCTGAAGGAACTCATGGACATGGGTATCGACCCTTATCCGCCGGAAACCTATGAAGTGAATACCACTACCAGCGACATCCTGGAGAACTTCCCGAAAGACGAGAGCAAATACCAGGATATCAGCATTGCCGGCCGCATCATGGGGCGCCGCATCATGGGTGCAGCATCCTTTGTTGAACTCCAGGATGCAAGCGGAAGGATACAGTTGTATTTCAAACGGGATGACATCTGCCCGGGAGAAGATAAAAGCGCTTACAATATCGTTTTCAAACGTTTGCTCGACATCGGTGACATTATCGGGGTGAAGGGCTATGTTTTCACTACGAAAATGGGAGAGATCACCATACACGTAAAGGAATACACCCTGCTCAGCAAATCGCTCCGGCCCCTGCCGGTAGTCAAGGAGAAAGACGACAAAGTGTACGATGCCTTTACCGATCCTGAACAGCGTTATCGGCAGCGTTACCTCGACCTCATCGTAAACTCCGGGGTTAAAGACACCTTTGTGAAACGCGCCGGGATGATCAATTCCATGCGGAATTTCCTGAACGAGAAAGGCTACCTGGAAGTGGAAACCCCGATATTGCAGCCCCTCTACGGAGGAGCGGCTGCCCGGCCCTTCAAGACCCACCACAACAGCCTCGACATGACGCTGTACCTCCGCATTGCCAATGAGCTTTACCTTAAGCGTTTGATCGTTGGCGGATACGACGGGGTATATGAATTCAGCAAGGATTTCAGGAATGAAGGCATGAGCCGTTTCCATAACCCGGAATTCACCCAGATGGAGCTTTATGTGGCCTATAAAGACTATGAATGGATGATGGACCTTGTGGAAGAGATGGTGGAACGGATCGCCATTGACCTGCACGGGACCACCAGGGTTACCGTGGGAGATAAAAGCATTGATTTCAAGCGGCCCTGGAAACGCTATACCATGCTCGGCGTGATCAGGGAATTTACCGGGATCGATATCTCGGAAATGGATGAGGCCGGATTGCGGGCCACTGCCGCGAAACTCGGCGTGGAAACTGATCCCAGCATGGGCAAGGGCAAGCTGATCGATGAGATCTTCGGCGAAACCTGTGAGCCAAAACTCATCCAACCTACATTTATCACCGACTACCCGGTAGAGATGTCGCCCCTGGCCAAGAAACATCGCAGCGAGGAAGGCCTGGTGGAACGTTTTGAGGCCATCTGTAACGGAAAGGAATTGTGCAATTCCTTCAGTGAGCTGAATGATCCCATCGACCAGCGTAAGCGCCTGGAAGACCAGCTTGAGCTTGGCCGAAGGGGTGATACAGAGTCGATGGTGGTGGATGAAGATTTTTTGAAAGCCCTGGAATACGGTATGCCGCCTACGGCAGGACTGGGCATCGGCATCGACCGGCTCAGCATGATCATGACCAATTCGGATTCTATCCAGGATGTGTTGTTCTTCCCCCAGATGAGGCCTGAAAAGAAAGTGGAAACAGCTTCCGATGAAGAATTCACCACCCTGGGCTTCCCCCCGGAGTGGGTGCCGGTGCTGCGCGAAAAAGGCTTCAATACCATTGAAGAACTCAGGGCGGCAAACCCCAACAAGCTGGCCAACGACCTGAACGGATTGCGGAAGAAGAAAAAGCTGGATATCCCGGCCCTGAATCCTGCCGAGGTCAAAGCCTGGCTCGAATCCTGATCAGAAGCGGTAGTTCATCCCGGCATTCAGGATGCCATTGTACCCGAAGCCGGCCTCCAGGGAAAAGCCCAATGCCCTTCCCCAGCGAATCCCGAATGCATTCACATGGAAAGCAAAGAGGGTGTTTTCGCCCAATTCCACTTCCGGAAGGCCGCTGATGGTTTTGGATTGGGTGAATGAAACCCCTGCCATGAGCCCGGAGTACATGCTCACATTTTCCTTCTTTACATAATAATAATTGGCTCGGGCCAATACGGAAATAAAGGAATCGCGCCATTTTACCTTGCGCAGGCTTTCCCCGTCTTTCTTGTATTCCTTATTGATGGTGTAAGATACATAGGATCCATCCAGGCCGATGGCAAAGCGGTCGGTGATAAAGCGGTCGTACCCAAGCCGGATAATGCCGGTCCCTCCATAGGTTTCTTCGGTATCCTTATCGCTGCCGATAGAAGAAAAAATGCCGTCGATGATATCAACACTTAATTCGTAAAAAAACTGGTAACCAAAAAAACCGGGAGACCAGTTCAGGTGAAATTCATTCTTTTCATCCTGGGCTTTTGCGGAATGACAGAACATTACAATCAGCAAAAGTGTTAACAGGGAAAGTTTTTTCATAGGATCAGGTTTAAAGTGAAGGGCTTTGCATCTCAAATATACAAAAACATCAGCCATTCGGCACAATCCTTGTTTATTCCAACAGGATTTATAATTTTGCAGCGCTTAAAATACAATGATTTCAGTACAAATACGTTAGCACATAACCAATTAAAAACTTATACAAAAACATGAAAAAGTTAAGTATCCTCATTACCGCATTTATTTTCAGCCTTTCGGCCGGCCTGAGTGCCCAGGACCTGAACGATGCAGGCGAAGCATACAATGATGCCATCGCCCTGACCAAGGAAAACAAAACCATGGAAGCCATACAGTCGTTCCAGGAGAGCGCCGACATCTGCTCCGAACTCGGAGAGGTAGGCGAAGGACTGAAGCTCAAAGCTGAAACACAGATTGCCAGCCTTTACATGAAACTGGGGATCGATGCATACAAAGCCAAGGATTTCGATACGGCAATATCCCTGTTCGCGCAGTCGCAGCAATATGCTTATACTGTTGGCAAAGCTGACCTTGCCGGAAAAGCGGCCGGGTATATCGCCACAACCTATTCAGCCCTCGGGAATGGCCTGTACAAGGAAAAGAAGTATGAGCAAGCCCTGGCGAAATTTGACAAGGCCATCGAATATACGCCTGAATATTTCAAGGCCTACTACGGCAAGGCTATTTGCTACAATAAGTTAGACAATACCGAAGGCCTGGAAGAAGCGGTGAATAAGGTGATCGAATACGGCGGTGACGACAAAACCATTGAAAAAGCCAAAACCCTGGCATCCAATTATTACCTGAATCTGAGCGGCAAAGCCCTTCAGAAAGAAAGCTTCCGTGAAGCTGCCATGATGGCCAAGAAAAGCATCGAATACAATCATCTTGAAGCCACAGCCTATTATTACCAGGCCCTTTCAAACAACAATCTCCAAAACTGGGACGAAGCCATCTCCGCTGCTCAGACCGGGATGAAAGCCGAGCAGGGAGATAAATCGAACCTTTACTTTGAGCTGGGGCGCGCTTATGAAGGTAAAGGCGATGTTGAGAAAGCCTGCGAGGCCTATGGAAATGTTACCGGGGGACCGAATATGGACGCCGCAAATTACCAGCGCAAAACCGTGCTAGGCTGCCAGTAGAGTTTTATTCATACAGCATACAGAGGCTGAAGCGGCGTGTTCCCTGACGGGATCATTCCCGGTCAGCCTCTTTTTTTTTGCCTTCTTAGCATCTATTTCTTTCCGGAATAGACATTCTTTTTATATTTGTTGAGAAGCCTTATAAACCCAGGGGCCGAAAAGCAGTTTCATGATCCCTCACTTCCATAAAACGGTATTCCTGCTAATGCTCGTCTTTTATGCATCAACAGCAGTGGAGGCATCCAATGTTCAGGCATCTCCTTACAGTACCAGAGCCATGAACGATTCCATTGAGATCTACCTGGAACTTATCAAAGAAAACCAATACAAAGAACCCAGGCTATCACTGGAATTTGCCTACCGGGCGATCGTTCTTTCAAAGAAAACAAATGATGAGCAGGCCCAGGCAGAATTGTATTCCGCCCTGGGGGATGTATATTTTGAGATGGCCATTTACTATAAAGCCCTAGAAGCCTATTCCGATGCACTAAGCCAATGCAGCAATGCAGAGGAGAGCTTATTTACCGGGCAGTGCCTGAGCAATATGGGCAAAACCTATTGCAAGATGGGAATATACTCCCTGGCCCTGAAGAACTTTAGACTGGCAGCCAGCCTGTATAATGAGGAAGGGCATTTGCAGGAACTTTCCCTGGCCTATACCCATATTGGCCATGCCTATGCCTGTATGAAGGAGCATGACCAGGCCATGCAGTATTTTAATGATGTGCTTGACCTGCCTGAAGATCAGCTTCCGGATGACACCCGTGCAAGGACCTATTCCTATATCGGCGATGTTTTTTCTGCCCGGGGCAACCTTCCGCTATCCCAGGATTTTTACAGGCGCTCACTCCGGATCTTTAGCAGCCTCGGCGATACGGTGTCGCAGGCCGACATCGAACTTAAGCTTGGCGATAATAAGCTTCAGGAAGCAGATCATGACGCTGCACTGAGGCATTACGGATCAGCTGCAGAAATGCTTGAAAAAGGGCATTTTTACCATGACCTGGCCAGAGCTTACATCAGCATGGCTAAAATTTACAGCCTGGAGAACGAGCAGGAAAACGCCGTTTTTTATACCAATGCAGCCATTTCGATCGCAAGGGAACATGAGCTTCGGGAGATCCTGGCCGAGTGTTATCGCTTGCTATCAGAACTTTATGCCCGGTCGAACGAGATGCATACGGCCTATAATTACATGATTCAATATGATGAGGTCAGGCAATCCATCTTAGACCTGGACCTCGCCAATATCATTGCCAGGGCAGAAACACGGAATGCCTTCCTCGAATACCAGATCGATATCGACAAGATCGATCAGGAACGTGAATTCCAGACCTATACAAGATGGTCGTTCATCCTGATCCTCTTGCTGTCGCTTATTACCATCATACTTGCTTTTTCGAGAATACGCTCCCAGCGCAGGGCCAACCGCCTCCTGGAACACCAGAGGAACATCATGAAGGATACCCTCCTGGAACTCCGCACCAGCGAGGAAAAATATAAGGTGCTGTTCAGCCAGGCCAATGATGCCATCTTCCTGATGAATCGGGATCATTTTGTCGACTGCAATGATAAAACACTGGAAATGTTTAATTGCAAGCGGGAAGAGATCATCGGACATTCTCCCTATGATTTTTCTCCCGAAATACAACCCGATGGAACAAAGAGCAAAGAAAAAGCCCTGAAACTGATCAGGAAATGCCAGGATGGAAAACCCCAGCGGTTTTACTGGGTCCACACCCGCCCGGATGGCAGCACCTTCGACGCCGAGGTCAGTCTGAACAACGTCATACTGGGAGAAAAAGAATACATCCAGGCCATTGTAAGGGATATCAGCGACCGCGTGAAAGCCGAAAACGAAATGCTCCAGGCCAGGGATCGGGCAGAACACGCTACCGAATCCAAAACCTATTTCCTGGCCAGGATGAGCCATGAGATCAGGACCATGCTGGGAGGGATCACCAGTTCGGCGGAATTGCTCCGTGGAACAGATGTGGATGAAAACCAGTCGGAATTGCTGGATATCATAAATATTTCGGCCGACAGCCTGCTGGAGATCGTGAATGAGATCCTGGATCTCACCAAGATCGAGGCCGGGAAGATCGAGATCGAAGAACGCCCCTTCGACCTCCACAAAACCCTTGAAAACTGTATCAACACCTATGCCCAGAAAGCCAGGGGAAAAAATATTGACATCTTTCTCAGTATCCACCCCAGAGTGCCTGAAAATATTGCGGGAGACGAGCTTCGCCTGAAGCAGATCCTGACCAATTTGCTGTCGAATGCCGTTAAATTCACCGATAAGGGAAATGTGACACTGGAGGCTGTGGTGGTGAAGGAAAATGAGGAGGATTTCCTGCTCGATTTTTCCGTCACTGATACCGGCATCGGGATCCCCGAAAACAAGATCAAAGACCTCTTCAGCGAGTATTCCCAGTCCGATAGCAGCATTTCAAGGAAATACGGCGGATCGGGCCTCGGACTGAACATCGTGTACAGGTTGGTAGAACTCATGGATGGCAGCATTGATGTGAGCAGCACACTGGAAGAGGGAACATGTTTCAGGATTAGCCTTGCCCTGAAAAAGACGGATGAAAAACCGGTTCAGAAAGAGCGGAAACGAAGCAAGGCTGGCGTACAGGGGAAAAACTATTCCATATTGCTGGCCGAAGACAATGTGCTCAACCAGAAGATCACCATGATCAACCTGATGAACCTCGGACATGAGGTCGACCTTGCGGAGAACGGCATCGAAGCCTGGAACAAGTACAATGAGAAGGAATATGATGTTATCCTGATGGACATACAAATGCCGGAAATGGATGGAATACAGGTAACCCACATGATCCGGAAATACGAGGCAAGTCACCCTGAAAAGAAACGCACCCGCATCGTTGCCCTTACGGCGAATATCCTGGGGCAGGATGCCAATTATTGCCTTTCGGAGGGCATGGATGCATACATCGCCAAACCTTTCAAGGTGGAGGATATCATCGACAAGATCTCCGAAAACAATTCCGGAGATGAGAAACCTAAAACTTGAGCAATCGGCTCACGGAAAGGTCTGAAGCCGTTTTTACAACAATATGATAAACTCCCGCAGGACATTCAGTCCCCTCATTGTTGTGTCCATCCCAGTAAATATCATGCCTCCCCTGCCTGAAGTGCTCACCGGCCAGTTTTGTCACGATATTACCACGAATATCGACCACGTATAGTTCCGCCCAAGCGTTCTCTTCCAGACTAAACTCAATATGAGCCTGGTGCTCAAAGGGATTGGGATATACATTGGTGATACTTGCATGGACGGTTTCATCGTCGATGGCTGATATAATGTCTTCATTGGCCATGATCAGCACATCCCAGGTGCCGGCCTCACATTCAATGAACATCGTATCCTGAACATAGCCTGCACTTCCGTCGGTGACCAGGGCAACATATACTGTCAGAACCAGTGAATCGCCGGCTGACAGGGTATACGGGAATGTAATTTCAGGTTCCGACCACCAGTAGAAAGGATCATATTCTTCCTGGTTGATGCCGGTGATCAGCACGTCTTCGTCTTCATCCGGGCGTATGACTACCTCCAGGCCTTCAACAGCCTGGTTCACTGTTTCGAAGAGCAGGGTATCCGGTTCAACAATCAGCCCGGGCAGCATTTGAACCACTGTAAATTCATGCGGATCGGGAGCCCCGATAAAGGGGTGTTCCGCACTCCTGCCTGAGGCATCGGCTGCGTGAATGTAGTATTCGACCAGGGTACCTTCTTCCATGTAAGGGATGGTGCCGGAATAGATGCTTCCGAGTTGCTGAACCATCTGCACTTCCTGGAATGCCCCGCCGTTTTCGCGGTAATACAGCAACACAGAGTCGGAATACAGGGGGGATCCGCTGTAGTTAACGATGGTGGCGGAAAGCACATACTCGTCCTGCATCTGCACATTTCCCAGTAAAGGCATGTGTTTGATGTGCAGCATGCCGAGATCGGCAATCCCCTTGGTGCGGCAATGCAGGGCATCGGTATTTTCCCAGCCGTTGTACATCACCCCGATGATCTCATAACCGGGCATAGCCTCTTCATACACAGCGATGGCATCGTCGTCGTACTGGCTGCCGGTCATCGGAACAAAAACCTTCTTATTCAGAATGAGTGAATTGGAATAAGGCGTATTGGGATAGGTGCCCGGGGTATATGCGCGGTACACCTCGTAAGGGACTCCCCAGTCGCTGGTGGTGGAAGCAAAATAATCGGCTACGTATTCAAAATCATCGTAGCGCGGGTCGCTTTCCAGCACTGAACCGATCAGTACCTTGTTGGGTCCGAGAAATTTCCCCCAGCAATCGATATGCTTGATGTATTCACCCAGTGGATCGGGCAATACGTGGTATTGTTCCACCCCGAGATAATCATCCACCAGATCCTGGATATCCTGGTGCGACAAGGAAGGGTTTTCTTCCCATATAAGATCGGTAGAAGCGCCCTGGCTGTTGCCGCTACACATCCAGTTCCCCCCGGTATGTTCCAGGGGCATGCCATAGAGGTCGATGCCCAGGTGGGCGGCCACGGCCACAGGAATATTGTTATCGTTCGGGCGCGGCCTGTTGTAGGGGAAATCGCATACACCGAAGCTTCCGTTGCCATCGATCACAAACCAGGGGCCGTAGTCGCGGGTCCAGTATGAATCGGAGGGAGCGATCAGGAAATCGACATTATCCATGTTCACCCCGCTGCCCTGGTAAATGCCGCTTACGGTATTCTGCTCGCCCTGGTTGGCAACAATGGTGGTCACCCCGCAGTGCTGCGACATTTCGGCAATCAGCGATGTCGGGATCCCGAAGGGATAGCGCACCAGCACGCTTTGCATATGTTCGTATTCACCCACCATCCTGACGGGATGTTCAGGAGGATCGGTGGGGGTAAAACTTTTCAGGTTATCGTGCGGAAGCTTCATTTCAGCTTCGCTGAGGTAGTGCATTTTCTTCCAGACGGGAACATCCTTCCCATCCTGTGCCCTGAGTCCGGCACCGAGAATAACGATCCCTGTGATCAGCAGTATGATGAATTTTTTCATTCGATGAGTGTTTTTAGTTTAGATAGCTGATGATGCGTTTCGGTGCCCAAAAATAATTAAAACCTGAAATTGATTTCATTAATATTAAAATTGATACTGGATTGGGGTGATTCATGGTTACATGGCTATATGGTTACATGGTTACATGGTTACATGGTTAACGGAAAGCCTGATATGAGTACTGAGTATTGTGTACTGAGACTTTGAATATTGAAAATTGTATATTGTATATTGCAAATTCCGCTACCCATCTTCTCCCAGAGTCTCAGTGCCTGTCACGAGGTTCGGGGGTTACAGTGCGCGCCCCAAGAACTCGGTGGTTTCAGTGTTAATTTCTTTATAAAATTTTCGACTAAACAAATAACCGAATCACCGAATAAACAGTGTTACATGGTTACATGGCCACATGGCTACATGGTTATATGGTTAAATGGTTAACGTAAGCCTCAAAACTTAAATCCATAATCCATAAATCATAATCCATAATTCATAATCAGGCAGGTGGAACGATTTTTATTATCTTTGCATAAAGCAATGAACATGACAACACTATCCATCATACTTGGCATACCCGGTTACTGGCAGATCATCCTGATCGTGCTGGTGGTTTTACTGCTCTTCGGCGGGAAGAAGATCCCGGAACTGATGAAAGGCATCGGGCGGGGCACCCGCGAGTTCAAAAAAGGCCTGAACACCGATGAAGAAGATGAAGACAGTGGCAAGGACGTAGCCAAAAAAGAATAAAGGCCCCCTTATCCGGCCCCCGGAATCTGGTACCCGGAATCTGGTATCCGGTATCCGGCATTTGAACTTTCCTTTCCGTTTTAGTTTCCATAAAAATACCATTCGAGTGTTTTTTGCACGAAATTTGCATACAAAATACTCATTAACTTAAGTTAATACTCCATGATTGCTCGTAAAACATTTCTGCTGATACTGCCAATATTTCTTTTTGCTGCCGGAAGCCTTGCCCAGGAAAAGGCTGAAATTGACTCGCTGCAACCTGCCAATGCCAATCTGAGCACACTCATGATTGCCGATACTCACGAACTGGGGCATGTGATCTGGAAGGATTCGCCGGTGCTGGCCATGCTCGACAGCCTGGCTGAGCTGCACTATTATGGCGACTGGGAATTCATCACGGATCGCGACAGCCTGAACATATACGGATTCGCCGAAAATGAGGTTCCTTCCTATCCCGACTCAGTGCTTGCCGCCAGGATCGATTCCCTGAACAATGAAACTACCATTGAACTGGCCTTCAACCGGCAGGTAAAGAACTATATCCACCTTTACGCCAACAAAAAAAGAGACCTGACCTCCCGTATCCTCGGCCTGGCGGAGATCTACTTTCCGCTTTTTGAAGAGCATCTCGACCGTTACGACATCCCCCTGGAAATGAAATACCTGGCTGTGGTGGAATCGGCCCTGAACCCTACAGCGGGATCGCATGCCGGAGCCAAGGGGCTGTGGCAGTTCATGTACGGGACCGGCAAGGTTTACGGACTGAAAGTGACCTCGCTCATCGACGAGCGTTACGACCCCTACGAAGCCACTATCGCTGCCTGCGAGCATTTCAACGACCTATATGATATTTACGGCGACTGGTCGCTGGTGATGGCCGCCTACAATTCGGGCGCCGGAAATGTGAATAAAGCCATCCGCCGCGCGGGAGGGGTGAAAAGCTACTGGGCCATTTGGCCTTTCCTGCCCAGGGAAACCCGGGGATATGTGCCCGCATTTATTGCCGTTTACTATACCATGACCCATGCTGCCGAGCACAACCTTTACCCCGTGCACCCGGGAATCCTGTATAATGAGATCGATACCGTGAGCGTGCACGATGTGCTGTCGTTCGACCAGGTGAACGAGATGCTGGGTTTGCCCATGGAACAGATCAAATTGCTCAACCCCATTTATAAGAAGGGCATCATCCCATACAAGGACGGCAGTCGTTTTGTGCTTCGCCTGCCCAGGGAATACATTGGGGATTTTATCAATAATGAGCAGGCCCTTTACGCTTATAAAACCAAAGCAGGAACAGAAAAGGAAAAACTCCTGGCGGAGATCAAAAAGGCGCAGGAACGCACCATCCACGTGGTACGCAGCGGGGAGAACCTCGGGACCATTGCTCGGCGTTACCATGTATATGTGAGCCAGCTCAAGGCCTGGAACAACCTGCGCGGATCGACGATCTACCCCAGGCAACGGCTGGTGGTATATCCTTCGGCACGATACAATCCCAATGCAGCGCCCACGGCCAGTACTTCTTCTGCAAGTCCGGCCCCCGGCGGGACGCATACAGTCAGAAGCGGAGAAAACCTGGGCCTCATTGCCAAAAAGTACGGGTGCAGCGTTTCCCAGCTCAAAACCTGGAATAATTTATCGCGCAGCACCATCCATCCCGGGCAGAAGCTCATCGTGAGCAGTCAATCTGCCCCGGAGATCGATAAAAATGCAGAATACATCTATCACACCGTAAAATCGGGCGACACTCTCTGGGATATTGCCAAAATGTACGACGGGGTTACGGTAAGCCAGATCAAGCAACTCAATAATATTGGCAATGCACGGCGGCTTAAGCCCGGCGATAAGATCAGGATCGCCGTGAAATCCTCGTGATGAATACAATTAAAACCAAAATTATGGACATAAAGAAAATTTTGAAAGAACGTTCCTGGACCATCATGATCCTGATGGCGGCATTATTGCTGTTTTCCTGTGATGCACAACCGGATTATGACCGATCCACCGGAAGGACCAACGAGATCCTGGTGGTGACCAACACCAAGGCCATGTGGGAAGGCAACATCGGGGCTCCCATCAGGCGTTTCTTTGAATCGCCCCTGCCGGGATTGCCCCAGGAAGAGCCCCGCTTCCAGCTATTCAATATCGCGGAAAAAGACCTGAACAAGACCTTCAAGGCTTTGCACAATATCCTGATCGTGGATATTGACAGGAACTTTGCCGAACCCGTGGTGGAAACCCGCAAGAACCACTGGTCGAAGCCACAGCGGCTGATCAAGATCACGGCTCCCGACTCAGCAAGTTTTTTCAGGGTATTTGATGAACATAAAGAAGCTTTCCTGAAGGCCTTTAACGAGCTGGAGATTGAGCGGACGAATGAGCAGTTCAAGATGGCCAGGAGTGTAAGTATGAAAAATACCATCCAGAAAAAATTCGGATTCAGTATGCTGGTACCGAGTGGTTTCGTGGTTGCTGCCCAGGACGAAGGCTTTTTATGGCTGCGCCAGGCCATGCATAAGGTGAAGCAGGATGTGGAGCTCGGGATCATCATTTTCGAGCAGCCCTATTCCGATACTGCCGTTTTCAGCGAGTTCAACATCCTGAACAGGCGCGACTCGCTCACCCAAAGATTCGTTCCCGGTCCCAGTGATGGCTCATACATGACTACTTCGACCAATTTCATCGAACCCGTTTTCAGCCGTATCGACGATTTTGTAACCGGTTTTGCTGTGGAAACCAGGGGATTGTGGATGGTGGAAGGCGACTTTATGGGAGGGCCTTTTATCAGCTATACTTTCGTAGACCCGGAAAATGAGCGGGTGATCACGGTTGACGCTTATGTTTACAATCCCGCCGACCTGAAGCGGAATTTCATCCGCCAGATGGAGTCCATCTTCCATACTATCTCCTTCGGGGGAGAATAGAAAGAAAGACGATTTTATTCCTTTTCGTAAATGGTGGTGATGGTGCCGTTCTTCACCTTTGAGGTGTAGATGATCTGGCTGCCGTCGAGTTTACCGAGTTCAATGGCATCGCCGGTGGCTTCCATTTCGAAGCGGAAGCTGACAACCTCTGTTTCTTCATCATATGCCCAGAAGGCATCCGATTCGAAACCATCGATGCTGAGGGCCATGCTATGGTCTTCGTTCAGCACAAAACGTGTGGTACGGGCTGATTCGAGGGCATTGTCGACCACGGTATAGGTATTGACCGTTGCCTTTGTAGAGTCGATATCGGCGGTAGCGCTCACGGTGACCCAGGTGCCGGGCAGACGACCTTCGGGGGATCCACAGGAAGCGATAAAACCGGCCATTATCAGGAGCATGGCCATCAGGCTGAGAAAACGTGTGTTCTTCATAGGGTATATTGCTTTGAGGCAAAAATACAAAATCGCCCTGCTCAAGGGGCAGGGATTAAAAATTATTATTCGAGGTCGAAGAGGTCGAGCTCGTGGATAAAATCCCGTTTAAGGATGGTTTTCCGTTTCTTCGACTGCGCTTTTTTAGCTGCATTTTCCAGTATGGACTTCAGCCGTGCTTCGGCCGCTTCGAAGGAATCCGCGCTGATCTTCATATCCAGCGATTTCGCCAGGGCCCTGACCCCTGTTTTGTTTATCAGTGACATGGTACAGATGTTTGGTTACCCTACAAATATAGTAAAAAGATGCCGGATTCCGGATACCGGATACCAGATACCGGATGCCGGATACCGGATGCCAGAAACCAGATACCGGATGCCGGATACCAGATGCCGGATGCCGGATACAGGATGCCGGATGCCAGATACCAGATACCAGATACCGGATAACGGGTTCCGGATGCCGGGGGTGGATACTTACTCAATATCGATGACGGCGGTGCTTTCGAGGCTGATCGTGCCACCTTCCTCGGAGAGGGTGCCATTCACGGTGAGGCCCTTGCCGGTATCGACGGTCATGGAAGCGGCGGATTGCACGGTAAGGTTTGCTGCCGCTGCCTGGCGGGTTCCGGCATCCATATCCACGGTGACGGTACCGCTGATGATCACTTCAACATATTTGCCGGGGGAGCCGTTGCTCCAGAGGGCGGTGCCGCCGGCCGGGGGATTGCCTTCGCTCCAGTTGCCTGTTCCCGTCCAGGTGGTGGTGGTGATCAGGTTCTGAAAAAGGCCATTGGTGCCCGGTGAGCCGTAATCGCCTGCTGCGGTGGTATATCCCGCTTCGCGGGTATAGGATTCAACCCAGAGGGAGCCATCGTTATTGTCGTCGGTTGACAGGCCGGTAAAGATCATGGAAGTTCCTGTCGGGTCAGGCCAGAGCGTTCCGCCATCATATTCCACACGGTCGATCTCTACGGAGCCGGAGGTTTGCAGGATGATCTCATCACCGCTATTGGCCAAAGAAATTGCGCTGTAGGCATATGCCACCGGTACGCCACCATTGGTGGTTGTGACTATACTTTCACCAAGAACCAGAAAACCACCGGCCGGGACCATTAGGGGCCCGCCATTATTGATCGTATGGCTTTCTGAGTCATCATCGCTGATCGTCCATCCGTCAATATCGATAGCGGATACGGTCGTGTTGAAAATTTCAAAATATTCACCATCATTATCGCCCACGGCATTGGGGTCCATCATGATCTCTGTAATAATGATATCTCCTGGAGATACCGATCCGGCTGCCGTTGTGGTGGCATTATCTGTCACTCCGCTGGAATAATTGGCGGAGCCATCCACCGACCAGGCTTTATAATAATATGTTGTGGAAGCAGTGAGGCTGGTATGGTTGAAAGAAGTCGCGCTTCCCACGTAAATTACCGTTCCGCCGCCGCTGATGGGATCGGATGCGCTATAGGTATTACCATCGGTCGGGGTACCGAATGCAGATGTACTGTTAAAGGCCAGCATCACATCATCGCTTGCGGCATTTTGTGTCCAGCTAAGATCAATCTGGTCGCTTCCGTTGGCCGTGGCGGAGAATGATACCGGATTGGCCACTGCCGGAGTACCGCCAAACGACTGCCCGGTATTGAGGGCTCCTTTAGTATTTGCAGAAGGGGCCTGCCAGGTAAAATCGGAATATTGTGTTCCGGTTCCGGAAAGCTGGATAGAATGACCAATTGGAGTAGAGCTGCCTTCGGTTTGTCCGACATCAACAGAGGTAACTCCATCGGCAACGCCCCCGCTGGCCGTAAATGTGCCTTCATAGCTCAGGAACTGGATAACTGTTCCGTTATACGCCAGACAAATCCCATCGGGATCCCCGTTCTGAATACCATTGCTGGGATAGTCAAGGTAGTAAAAAGTAAAATCTCCTTCGGTGTTCCCCACAGTAGCAGAACCCAGGTCATCGCTGTCGTATTGCTCAGAATTGGAACCATTGTACAAAACAACCTCAAAATCAGAGAGGGTATATGACCCGGGGTTTTCAATTACCACTTCAACAAACTCCCCGACATCTGTACCGTCGTTATCATAGTGAAATTCATTGATCCAGGCGTTTTGGGAGAACAGGGCAGCGCTGCTGAACAGCAGGCTGAGGATAAGGCTTAGCTTTCTCATTTGATCAATTATAATTTAGGTTCCGTCTTAAAGCAATCCCGTCTGTAAAAATATTTTGCAGCAAATATAATATATGTCTGCAAATGAGGTATTCCGGCGATGTTAAATTTGTATTAAGCTGTTTGAGGGGGCCAAGCCTTTGCAGGAAGGCTTGCTGGTTGCTGGTTGCTAGCTGCTGGTCACTGGTTGCTGGTTGCTGGCTGCTGGTTTCTAGTTTCTGTTTTCTGAATTCTGACTACTTAATTCTGAATTCTAATTCCTTGTTCCTCTGTTCTCTATTCTTACCACCTCTCCCCCTGACCCCCTCTCCTCAAGTGAGAGGGGGAACTTTCGAGCAGGCCAACTTCTTTCATTGGCCACTGGATTCTGAATTCTTATTCCTTGT
>NPID01001836.1_pt1 | contig 31815 bp, 22 predicted proteins | sample 8637491 | NCBI WGS metagenome assembly NPID01 (sample SAMN07420843, study PRJNA396082) | bioreactor metagenome | isolation source: sample BA6 brine-fed electro-methanogenic bioreactor BA | place: Japan: Kochi | collected 2016-06-14 | reverse complement strand
GGGTTTTTTTGAAGAAAAATAAACCATGTTTGATTATCAAACAAATAGACTATGAAAAAACCTTAAGAAAGATATGGTCATAAACCTTAAGGAAAATGATGATACCTTATAATATAAATAAAAAAGGCGAAGCAACTGCTTCGCCTTAAAAAAATTGGGCTAATACTATTTTGACGGAGCATTTTTTAGAACTTCCACCAAAAACTTCCAAAACATATCTACTGTATCAATCTTAACCTTCTCGTCAGGTGAATGAGGATACCTAATGGTGGGTCCAAATGATATCATATCGAAATTAGGATAAACACCTCCAAGTATTCCACACTCGAGACCGGCATGTATTGCCTTTATTTCGGGAGTTTTCCCCCAGTTGGTAGCATATACTTCGCTCATAACCTTTAGGATTGCTGAATTCATATTAGGTTTCCAACCTGGGTATGCGCCAGCAAACTCAACCTCAGCTCCGGCCATTTCGAAAACTGAGGCAATTTTTTCGGCTAATGCTTCCTTAGAGGTATCAACGGAACTCCTTAAAAGACACTGAGCGTAAATTACGCCGTTTTCAGAATAAACTCTGGCCAAGTTTGTTGATGTTTCAACTAAACCGGGCATTGAATCGCTCATGCGAATTACGCCATTTGGACAACCAAATACTGCACGAATAATACCCCATTGCGATTTAGAATCGATAACTGAAGATGGTGTTTCTGCCTTGACTAGCTGAAAATCAAGATCAGGCTCTACAGCGGAGAACTCTTCTTTATATACCTTTAAATGATTTTTAACAGCCTGCTCAAGTGCTGCAAAATGCATCTTATCAACGCCAAGAACAACGAATGCTTCGCGCGGAATTGCATTTCTTAGGCTTCCACCGTCAATACTAGAAATTCTAATGCCAAATTCCTTTTCGGCAAAGCGTAGGAAACGGAACAGAAGCTTAATTGAGTTTGCTCTTCCTGAGCTAATATCCATTCCTGAGTGTCCACCCTTTAGGCCAACCATTGATAGTTTTGCGAACTGGAAATTCTCTGGAGCAGATTCGTCTTTGTATTTAAGCTTAATATTGGCATCCATTCCTCCTGCACAACCAACGTAAAGTTCACCTTCATCCTCGGAGTCCATATTAATGAGTATATCACCTTTAAGAATGCCGGGTTTTAGATTAAAAGCGCCGGTCATTCCTGTTTCCTCATCGATGGTAAAAAGCGCTTCGATTGGCCCGTGTACCAAAGAGTTGTCCTCTAATACTGCCATTGCAGCAGCAACTCCAATGCCATTATCGGCACCTAACGTAGTTCCGTTAGCAGTAACCCAGTCGCCATCAACGTATGCTTCGATGGGATCTTTAGTAAAATCGTGGGTTTTGTCGCTGTTCTTTTGTGGAACCATATCGAGGTGACCTTGCAGGATAATTCCCTTTCGATTCTCCATTCCAGCGGTTGCAGGCTTGCGGATAATTACGTTACCCACCTCATCAACGATTGTTTCAAGTCCGAGATCCTTGCCAAATTTCACCACAAAATCAACTGCAGCTTTCTCGTGCTTAGAAGGTCGTGGAATTTGAGTCAAACTATGGAAATGCTTCCATACTATTTTAGGCTCAAGATTTGTAATTGAGTTGCTCATAGTAAAAGTTTTTATTGTTTAAATTTTAATGCTGTTAAAGGTACTCGTTTTTTTGTAAGAACTTTATGTTTCTGTTTGAAAACTAACAGTGATGGTTTTTCGTGCCAACGTGCAAGCAATCATACTTTACTGTTTTTGTGTGGTTTACAAGAATATGATGTTATATAGCTCCATTTTCAAACAATTTGATTTTAGCTTTGTTTAAAAAAGGACTAAACTGAGTTGAATCTATTTATTTATATATTTGCATATTAATTACAATATTTCGCTTTATGAAAAAAATTACATTGCTTATCTTCAGTGTAGTACTTTTGGGTTGCACTGCTAAGTCGCAAAAAGAGGAGGAAGGCACCGTTAAATGGTACACTTTTGAAGAAGCTGTTGAGCTCAACAGTATAAACCCTAAGAAAATTTTTATTGATGTTTACACTGACTGGTGTAGCTGGTGTAAAGTTATGGATCAAAAAACCTTTAGCCATCCCGATATAGCAGATTACCTCAACGAGAACTACTATCCCGTGAAGTTTAACGCAGAATCGCGCGAACCGATAACCTTTAGGGGAATGGTTTTTAACAACAAAGGGGAAGGTCGAAGAAGCCCTCACGAACTTGCCGCTGCACTGCTCCAAGGCAAAATGTCGTACCCATCGGTTGCCTATTTAGATGAGAACAACCAGCTATTAACCTCAGTTCCTGGGTACGTTACCCCTGCTCAAATTGAGCCTATTCTTGTTTTTTTTGGTGAAGATCATTACAAAACGACAAACTGGGAAGACTTTCAAAAAACGTTTATTGGCAAAGTAGTGGAATAAGGTTGGTTAATTAGTTTTTTTCGCTAAGAAATACTTGATTACTAAATTCAAGAGATATAACAAGGTGAATATTTTCAATGCAGAAAAGGCTACCTAACGATAGCCTTTTCTGCATTTTATATAAGTACTACCTAGTAAATAAAAACTATTTGCCGAAGCTGTAATCGGCAGGAACCCTAACCAACGGTCCGTAATGATTAACAGTTAAAGTACTATTAAATAGTTCGCCACTTGAGCCAGAAATTTTCACATAAACAGGAACTGGTATGCGATAGTAAAAAGCATCACGCTTTTGCTCATCAATTTCAAGTGAAAGGTTGTCAAGCCCCCCCATATTGTTCCATGAGTTTGCTAAAGAAACCTCAATAAGTACTGGGCTTCCAGTTAAATCCGCAGCGGCTAGTACACCTTTCGATTCGGAGAATCGGAAAAGTATTGATCCCCCGTTCTCTGGTTTAGCTGGCAAATAGCTAAACTCATGCTTTTTCCTTTTAGTAAAATGCTTCCCAACAAATAGTGACAAATACTCCTTTTCGAGCCTAGAAATCTCATCAAAAACTTCTTGAACAGCCGATCCTTCACAAATGAAATCAGCATCGCCAGAAATTAGTTCAAACCGACGTTTCCTTAAAGAGAAAATGAAGTTTGCAGCTTCTTTGGCTTTCTCTTCTAGCGATTTTTCAACAATAACATCCTTATGAACGGGAACTCGCACAAAGGTACTATCCTGAAATACCCTAGAGTAATGAGTAGTTCGTTCCGATGCGATGAAGGGTGTGTGTGATAAATCTGAAAAATTAGTCTGGGTATCATAATCAGAAAAATTTGACTCTTTAGAAACATGGCTAAAAGCAACACTATGCATTGGAATGATTAGCCCCTTTTCGGTAAGTTCTATATTTAAAAAATGAGTTTTACCCTCCGACTCAACTACAAATAGTGAGTTTAAATCGGGAATTTGGCTTTCCTGAATACATACTGAAACAATACTCCACTTAACCTGCTCCTGAGTTGTAACATTATCAATCCCAAGGTACTTTTCTGCAAATTTTGCATATGGCCCGGGAAAATACGCATGCCGCTCGGCAGTAACCTCAATATTGAGCATAGTTGCAGGTAGCGCATAAATAAGCCCTTTTGATGAAAGCCCTTGAACCTGATCAGCGGGAGAAACTGTTGTAGTTTTTTTGCTACATGAGCAAAATATGGCTCCCGCTAGTACTAATAGAAAAATTTTATCGAGTCTCATTACAAATTATTTATTTGTTCAATCTTGTTTTCCATTTAAATCGGCTAAAGCAGGGCTTAATCCCATTGCTATATCGCTAGCCAAAATTGTACCTCTTCCTTTTAATGAAATTGCTATATCTGCAGCTTTGCCATGAAGGAAAACACCCAGAATAGCTGCATTTACCGAACTTAAACCTTGCCCAAGCAGCGATAAAATTATTCCAGTTAACGAATCCCCACTTCCTCCAGTTGCCATTGCTGGATTACCTGTTGAGTTAAAGAATACCATCCCATCGGGACAAACAACCTGTGTATACGCACCCTTAATAACAATCACAATCTCAAACTCTTTAGATACTCGTATTGCTGCTTCAACCCTTTCGAAGCCTGAACTATAATTACCGAATAAGCGGCTAAACTCTCCCAAATGTGGTGTAATAACTGAGCCTTTTGGCAGCATACTCAACATTTCTGGGTTATCAGCCAGAATATTTAAGGCATCGGCATCAACTACCAATGGCTTTTTTGCTTGCTTTAAAAGTTGCTTAAAGCCTTCAACTGAAACGGCATCTTTACCAAGGCCAGGGCCTATTGCTATAGCAGAATAATTATCGCTTAAAACTACCTGAGAAAACTTTTCCGAATTGCTATCGAGGCTAACAATGGCTTCGGGCAGGGCTTGCTGAATAATGGGTAAAGCATTGCTAGGCAAATGAAGCGTAACCAAACCTGCCCCTGCCATTAAGCACGATTTGGCTGTAATTATTGCCGCACCGTACATTCCTTTGCTGCCGGCAATTGCCAAGCAATGACCTCTAACTCCTTTGTGATCGAACCTATTTCGCCGAGGTAGCAGAGTAACCGCAGTAGCCTCATCAACATAAAAATAAGGCGACAGAGTTTGCTCAATGGCATTTGGATGCAAGCCAATATCTACTATTTGCCATTTACCTATATATTTATCGTTCTCAGGAAAAAAGAAGCTTAATTTTGGAAACTGCAACGTAATTGTATGCGATGCCCTAAACACTGTATTGCTATTTGGATTTGGGTTAAATTCGCCAAACAAACCAGAGGGAACATCAATGGCAACTCGGCATCCCGAAAAATTATTCAAATGGCTAACTAGCTCCTTAGCAATACCGTCAAGCGGACGGGTAAGCCCAGAGCCAAATAAGCTATCAACCACTACCCCATTTATTGGGATGGATGGAAAATCGGATGCATTAGCAATTACTTCCGGACGAACAATACCTTGGTGCTCAAGACGTTTTATGTTAACCGCATTATCGTTTGAGTAGCGATCTGATTTTAGGATAAAAACCTTTACGTGATAACCAAGCAAAACCAGATGACGAGCCAGAGCTATACCATCGCCCCCATTGTTTCCCGGACCAGCAAAAATAAAAACTGGTTTACGAGCACTAAACAAATCCACAAAAGCACGCATTATTGCAACAGATGCACGCTCCATTAAATCGATTGATTTTATGGGCTCCTCCACAATAGTTAAACTATCAATCTGCCTTATCTGCTCTGCTGTAAAAACTTTCATGGTGAAGTAGTAATAATAGAACAAATATAGGATTTTTAAAGAGGAATGAAATAGCCTGAGTTGGATATTAATCCTTAAAAAGTGGTAACTTGCAGGGTTAAATTTTTAAGCATAAACCTATGAATACTTTTTATTTGGAAACGGAATTCATACCACTAATAGCACTTTTAAAAGCTGTACGAATTGCCAGTAGCGGAGGCGAAGCACAAATGCTAGTTGAGCAAGGCCTTGTAACGCTGAACGGAAAACCTGAAAACCGAAAAAGAGCAAAGCTCAGAGATGGAGATATTGTGAACTGCAATGGTATAGAAATTACGGTGAAGGCTAAGCAGCTTTAATGAAATATTGTTTGTCAATACTAATTGTTCTCCAGTGCTTTTGCGCCAGTGCGCAAAACAAGTATTTTATTGAATTTACCAATAAAGATGGAACCCCTTTTAGCATTAATAACCCGCATGAGTTTCTTTCGGCCCGATCGATTGAACGACGTGTAAAGCAAAACATTGCCGTTACAAACAATGACTTACCCGTTAACCCAACATTTACTGAAACCCTCAACACACATGGAGCCAAAATTCTGTACACACTTAACTGGCTTAACGGTGCTGTTATTGAAATTGATAATCAAAGCATTTTAAGCACAGTGGCCAGTCTACCTTTTGTTAGCCAAACCATTGAAATATACAATTCTACCGCCTCGAAAAGTTCACTTCCGGAGTTTGATATCCTGTTAGCTGTACAAAAAAAGCAAAAAGGCGAAAGCCACTACCAATACGGAGCATCGGCGCATCAAATTGAAATGCTTAACGGGAACATATTGCACAATAACGGCTATAGAGGCCAAGGCATGCTAATAGCAGTGCTCGATGCAGGATTCAGTAATGCAAATAGCATATCGTCGCTTAGCCACTTATGGACCAATGAACGTATTGTGCTAACCAGAGATATTGTAAATCCTCAATCGAACATTTACGAAGAGCACTCACATGGTACAACAGTGCTTACCGTTATGGCCAGCTATTTGCCTAGCGAGCTAATTGGTACTGCCCCCGAAGCCAGCTATGCGCTAATTCGCTGCGAAGACGCCAACTCGGAGCAGCTAATTGAAGAGTACAATTGGATTTATGCCGCCCAAATTGCCGACAGCATTGGTGCCGATGTTATTAACTCATCGCTAGGTTACTACGAATTTGATGATGCTGAGCAAAACCACACCTTCGCAAACATGGACGGGGTTACCACACCTATTGCCATTGGTGCAAACCATGCAGCTAGCAAAGGCATGCTGATTGTAAACAGCGTTGGCAACGAAGGCCAAAGCAGCTGGGGAAAACTTATTACACCATCCGACTCACCAAATGTATTGGCTGTTGGCGCAGTTGATAGCAATGGCGATGTTGCCTTTTTTAGCTCATTAGGCCCTTCGGCCGATGGCCGAATTAAACCCGATGTTGTTGCCCTGGGATACGGCACTGCTGTTCAATCGGCTACAGGCCAAATTGGGACAGCAAATGGCACTTCGCTTTCAGCGCCAATTATATCGGGGTTGGCTGCATGCCTTTGGCAAGCAAAACCAAATGAAGGGGCAAGAGATATTTACGATCTAATTCTTTTATCGTCGAGCAATTACACAACACCCAATTTCGAGTTTGGCTATGGCTTGCCCAACTTTGCTTCAGCCATCAATAGCATCGATAAGCTATTCGACGAGAATAAGCTATCAATATTCCCGAATCCAAATAATGGAAGATTCTCTGTTTGGCTCCCTCAAAATAAAATATCTACGTACAGTATACTTGTTACCTCTAGCCATGGGGCTGAAGTTATGAGAGAGACTTTTGAAACAAATTCAAATATTTACACTTTTTCAATTCCAAGCACAGAAACAAGTGGGCTATACATTGTTAACCTAATGGTAGGCAGCAAAAACTACTTAGGAAAAATTATTAAGATTGATAGCCTACCATGAAGAACGGAACCCTATCGCTATTTGAGCTAAGCAAAAAAATTCAAGAAGCCCTTGAAGCAAACCTCCCAACAATTGTTTGGGTTACGGGTGAAATTAGCGATTTAAAGGAAAACCGATCGGGACATTGTTACATGGAGTTGGTAGAGAAGCAAGAGAGTACCGATCAGCCAAAGGCAAAAGCACGAGCAACCATTTGGTCGCGCAGCTACCGGATGCTCAAACCATTTTTCGAAACATCCACAAGAACCGCACTAACTTCGGGTATTAGAGTATTAGTTCAGTGTAATGTGAACTACCACCCAGTTTATGGCCTATCGTTAAACATTATTGATATTGACCCTACCTACACCATTGGCGATATCGAACACAGACGACAAGAAACCATAAATCGGCTTATTGCTGACGGTGTGTTTGAAATGAACAAGGAGGTAGATTTTCCGTGGGTACCCAAAAAAGTTGCGATAATATCATCATCAACAGCAGCAGGATACCAGGATTTTGTGCATCAGCTTAGTAACAATCCGTTTGGATATGTATTCGAGATTAACCTTTACAACGCGACAATGCAAGGCGATAAGGCAGAACAATCCATTATTCAGGCCTTAGACCGTGTACACGCTAACATAGGTAAGTACGACATAGTTGCAATTATTCGTGGTGGCGGATCGCAGGTAGATTTGGGTTGCTTCGACAGCTACCTACTTGCCAACAATATTGCACAGTTTCCCATACCAGTTATTACTGGAATTGGCCATGAGAAAGACTATTCGATTGCCGATATGGTTGCCCATACTAGGCTCAAAACGCCCACTGCTGTTGCCGAATTCCTTATAAACAGATTTAGCAATGCCGAAAATTGGATGATTGAGGTAAAGGAAGATTTTGGAGATGCTGTATTCAAACTTGTAAACGCAAACATGCAGCTTATCCAGAAATTTCAGCTTGGCGTTACCTCAATGCTACTAAAACAAATAGGTAACAAGAAAAGTGAACTGCACAAGCTAATGCTAACATGTGACGGTAAAACCGCTTTGCATATCTCAAAAGCATCATTCAAACTCACAGAAAGCAAACAGAGAATAAGGCAATCGCTCAAAATAACTCATAAAAATGAGATAAATTGGCTGAGTGCGCAAATAAAAGACCTACAAAACAAACCTATTGAACTGCTAAAACGTAGTAAACATATGTTATCGCAGCATGAAAGAAACACCAGCGCAAACGATCCAGCTAATATCCTCAAAAAAGGATTTTCAATTACACGGCAAAATGGTGCAATTGTGCAAAATGCATCTCAAATTAAAGTTGGCTCAAGCATTGAAACAACATTTGCTAAGGGAAGTATTAAGAGCATAGTTGAGAAAAAACAAAACAGTTAAAACTTGAATAGTAAGCAATTAATACATATATTTCAAAAAAAATAAATTGTGACATATAGATCATTTTTAGTTTGCATACTTTTTTTGCTCACCCAATTTATGGGCTTTGCTCAAACCATAAATCAGCAAAAAGACAGCCTACTAGCGCAGATTAACACTGTAGAGACAAAGGATAAAGTTCTGCTTTACGATTCCGTTTCACGTTTATACTGGGGAATTAACCCTGACTCAAGCCTACATTATGCCGAACTAGCCTTTGAGTTCGCTAAAAAAACTGGAGACAAGCTAAGCATTGGCGATGCGTTTAATAGCTTGGGTAACGCATACTCTGCTCTGGGAAATAGAGATAAAGCCCTCGAAAACTATGAGCAATCGCTTCAGCATCGTCAAGCAGGAGGCGATATGCTAAAAGTTGCCTACTCGTTGAATAACATAGCCTTAATCTATAACGAACAGAATAAATACTCCGAGGCTATAAATGCCTACAAAGAGGCAGCCAGCATATGCAACGAGCTAGACCAATACGATGATGAAGCTTTAATGCTAATTGGCATAGCCGAAACTTATAACATTATCAATAATAAAACAAATGCGCTCGAATATGCCATAAAAGCCGCAAGCCTTTTTATTCACATTGATAATAAATTTGGATTGGCAGTTGCGTTCAACCTAATTGGTCATCTGCACAAGGATTTAAAGAATAACACATTAGCACTCGAATACTACAAAAAGGCAAACCAGCTATACATTGAGCTTAACAATAGCTATGGTATAGCAACTACTACAAACAATTTGGGTATTGTACACGATGAGCTGGGGCAAAATGATAAGGCGCTACAATACTATCAAATGTTTCTGCAAATGGCCATCGAAAGTAACAATGTTAGTTCGCAGGGAACGGCCTATAACAACATTGGTTTTCTGTACTCAAAAACCAAGCAGTACGACAAGGCGCTAGATGCATACAATAAATCGCTTGCCTTGAGCCAAAGCAACAACGACTCGCTAAGCATAATGAATACGAATAATAATATTGCCTCAACATACCTTAAAATGGGGCAGTACAATGCCGCAAAAAAATACGTTAGCACAGCTCTTTTATACACACCGGCAAAACCCGATCTATTCTTTCTTGCCGAAAGTCACGAGATTCTCAGCAAAATTTATTCAACAGAAAAAGACTACCAAAAAGCCTATTATCATCAGTTGGAAAATAAGCGAATTAACGATAGCCTTTTTAACATGAAAGCCAATGAGCAGTTTGTTGAAATGCAGGTTAGGTTCGAAACTGAGCGCAAGGAGAAAGAAATTGAGCTGCTTAAAAAGAACGATGAGATTAAGAACCTTGAACTGCAAAAGCAAAAAAATGCAAACTTTTTGTGGATTGGCCTGCTGCTCCTCTTCGTAGGAATTGGTATTTTAGGATACTTTAACCTACAGCAAAAAAAGAATAGCAATAAGCTACTACACGAAAAAAACCAACAGCTTGAAATTGCCAACAAAAAGCTTATCGAGTCGGAAGAGCACCTTACCGAACTGAACGCTACAAAGGATAGATTTTTCACAATTATTGCTCACGACTTAAAAAACCCGTTTAACGCACTCCTTGGCTTTAGCGAATTGCTTAACAAAAACTTCGATAAATACACAAAGGACCAAAGCAAGGAGATAGTTGAAACCATACACGAAACATCGCAAAATCTTTATAAACTCCTCGAAAACCTCTTGCAGTGGTCGAGAGCGCAAACAGGACGAATAACCTACACACCCGAGCTACTACCATTACACAAAGTAGTAAAGCAAGAAATTGAGTTACTTACAACCCTCTCGGAAAAGAAAGGGCTTAAAATTATTAACCGAGTTGAAGAATCAATAGTTGTTTATGCTGACATTAACCTTGTTTCAATTATTATTCGAAACTTGCTAAGCAATGCCATTAAGTTCTGTAACCCTCAAGGAAAAATTACTGTTGCTGCAGCAGAACAAGACAACATGGTTAAGGTTAAAGTTAACGACTCGGGCATTGGCATGAGCAAAAATGAGGTAGACAAGCTTTTCCGCCTCGATGAGTCATTCTCATCAAAAGGAACTGCCGACGAAGAAGGAACTGGACTTGGACTAATTGTTTGTAAAGAGTTTGTAGAAATGAATGGCGGAACGATTTACGTGAGCAGCCAAAAAGATACTGGAAGTACTTTTACCTTCACCCTACCTACAAGCAAACGACCTGTAAACGGATAACCTAAACCCTAACTAACCCTGTGTAAAATGTTGAAAATTGGTTTACGCTTCATAATTATAGCCGCTCTTTTAACAATCACAAATTCAGGTTTTACTTCAATTGCCAGCAATCAACCAACGGCAAAACGAAAAGATGCTATTGCTAGCATTAAGATGTATATACACGAAAACCCGCGCAAAGCAATAAATTTAGCCAACAGCACTCCCGCAACCACTAATATCGATACGCTTGGGCTCATTGCAACGCTAAAAGCAAATGCCTTTTTAACACTAGGAAAACCCGACTCAGCCATACTCGCAATTGATTCCGTTTTTCTTGATAACGTGCAGCTCTCAAAAAATACACATTTTGAAATTGTTAAGTTTAAGGTAAGCCATCTTGTTAGCCTAAATAGCTTTAGCGAAGCAATTGATGAACTTAATAAGCAACAAAAAGAATACTCAAATTCAGAGGATATATCGTTAAACGCAAAAATTGCTATTCTCAAAGCCGAGGTTTACGAACAGCAAAAAGAATATCAGAAAGCGCTAATGCTTCTTAAGAACGAATTATCTGAGTACGAAAAACACAACGCTACAAGCATTAACGTTCTTTTTTACCGAAGCATTGGGAACCATTACTTTAAAACAGGAATGTTTACCAACGCAATCGAGTGGTACAAAAAAGCCCTAAACGGTTACACTGAACTTAACGATACCCTAAACCAAATATCAATATTAAAAAACATTAGCCTTGCAAACAGAGGTTTAAGCCAGTTTGATGATGCAAACTCAGACTTACTTCAAGCCCAAAGTTTAGCAATTGCTAATGATAGTCCTGAGGAACTTGCCGATATATACAATCTACTGGGCAGCCTCAAACTCCGATCGGGAAAACCAACCGAGGCGCTCGAATACTACGAGCAAAGCCTAATTCTCCGTGAAGATTTGGAACTGCTATCAAGTACAGCATCAACACTCGAAAATGTAGCACGAGTACAGCGCGATTTAGATGAATTTGATAAGGCGTTGAACAACCTACTTAGGGTAATTGAAATTAGGCAACAGCTAAACGACAAAAAAAACCTAGCATCAGCATACAATGAGCTTGGAAACCTTTACGCTCAAAAGCAAAGCTATGCCGATGCCCTAATGAACTACCTAACATCGCTAAAAATTAGGCAGGAAGAAAACCTTACAGAGGACATTGCCCGATCGCTAACAAACATAGGTCTTACCTACCGAAAAATTGGCTCATACTCAAATGCCCTTAACTACCTAGAACAGGCAATTGAGCTAATTGGCACTAGCAACGACCCGCTAAGCCAAGCCTATATTTATGTAAACCATGGCAATACACTCCGCGATTTGGGCCGTGCAGAGGATGCCATTGAAAGTTACCAAGCCGCTCTCAAGCTCAGGAAGCTTACCGGAAATAAACAAGCCATTGCCCAAGCCAACAAAAGCTTGGCATACGCTTATGGCGATATAAAACAGTTTGACAAAGCGCAAGAACTCCTCTACAACGCCCTTAATATATCCAAAGAGGTTGGCGATGACGTTAGAACTGCTGATATATACAATGAGCTAGGAAACCTTAGCCTGCAAATTGGTGATTACGAAGAAGCCGTCGAATTCTTTCAGCTAGCATCAACCCTTTACGCTAAACATTTCGATTTGGAGAAAAGGGCGCTATGCATCCGAAAAATTGGCGAAGCCCAAACAGCACTTGGTCAGTACCAAAATGCATTTATTCACCTTGAGCTAGCGCTCAGCTTAGCCAACAAAACCAACAACCTTAAGCTTAAAGAGCTAACCCTACTTGCGCTTTACGAGTATCACCAAAAAAAAGGAGAATATAAAGACGCGCTCACCTTTTATACAGAGCATATCAGCCTCCGCGATAGCCTAAACAGCATTAACAAACAGGAAGCCATCTGGCAGGCAAGCCTCGACCTTGAACTAAACAAAAAGGTTGAGCAGATAAAGCAAATAGAAACCGAAGTTGAATCGTTACGAACCGAAGCCAAGCTAAAAACAGTCCAGCTTGAGCAGCAAAAGCTTTACCGCAAATTTATTAGCTTGATACTACTATTTGTAGCAGTAATTGCTGGCGGTAGCATTTACGGGTATTTTATTATTCGTAATAAAAATAAGCATTTGGGTGAGGCAAACGAAAAGCTATCGCTTTCGGAAAAAGAGCTAAAATCGTTAGTCCAAACCAAGGATCGATTATTCTCAATAATTGCCCACGACCTACGAAGCCCATTTACCGCTCTCCTTGGCCTTACCGAAGTGCTAGCCAAGCAGGAGCTTAATCCGGCTGAAGTTTCGGAGTTTGGGCAACACCTTCACCAATCGTCGCAAAAACTGTTAACGCTTATCGAAAACCTACTGCAATGGTCGCGCAGTCAAACCGGAAAGATTAAACTCGAACCAAAAGAGTTTACGCTAGCACAGCTAGTTAGCGAAATTGTATCGGTTCAGCAAATGCAGGCTAATACAAAAAGCATAAGCATCGATGTAAGTATTGATAAAAGCCAAACTCTAATTGCCGATTACGATACAATTGCAACGGTTATTCGGAATCTGCTATCGAACGCAATAAAATTTACACCCGAAAAGGGATCAATAACAGTAAGTGCTGATAAGAGTGCAGGTAAAACAACCATTTCGATAACCGACACAGGCGTTGGAATGAGCACTGAAGAAACCCAAAGGCTTTTCAGCTTTGAAAAAAGTTTCTCGAAACAGGGCACAAATCAAGAAGCCGGAACGGGCTTAGGCTTAATCATCTGCAAAGAATTTGTTGAAATGAACGGTGGAAAAATTGAAGTACATAGTGCGAAAGGCATGGGAACAACTTTCAACATTACGCTTCCATGATTGTAATTTAAAATGCATAGATAAATGGCAAAGAAGAGCATAACATACGCTGAGGCAATAGCTGAGATTGAAGAAATAGTTGAGAAGATTGAAGGTGACGAACTTGACATTGATAATTTGGCCCAGAATGTTAAAAGAGTGGCCGAGCTAATTAGATTTTGCAAAGCAAAACTTAGAGCAACTGAAGAAGAGGTTGAGCGAATTCTGAAAGACTTTGATGAGGAGTAAGAAAAAAGGAGCTGCTATTATTTATATAACAGCTCCATCCATCTATCCTGAAAATAGCTATAGCGAAAACTTACCTGGCTTAATCATATTTTCTGGTGCTAATATCCTATCGAGCTGTTCTTTAGATAGCATTTTATGCTCAAGCACCAAGTCATAAACGCTTCGTCCTGTTTCGAGAGCCTCCTTGGCAATTCGGGATGATTTTTCGTAACCAATTATAGGATTAAGCGCAGTAACCAACCCAATGCTATTATGCACCTGGCTACGGCAATGCTCCTCGTTGGCTTTAATTCCATCAACACACCTGTACTTGAGCGTATTCATTCCATTCTTAAGCATTTCAATGGACTCGAAGAGGCTTTGCACAATAACTGGCTCAAATACGTTAAGCTCGAGTTGGCCGCCCTCAGCGGCCATGGTTACCGTTAGGTCGTTACCAATTACCTTAAAGGCTATTTGGTTCACAACCTCGGGAATAACCGGGTTTACCTTTCCGGGCATAATTGACGAACCGGGCTGCATTGGGGGTAAGTTAATTTCATTAATTCCGGTACGAGGGCCTGACGATAGCAAGCGTAAATCGTTACAAATTTTCGAAAGCTTAACTGCCAACCGTTTAACAGCCGACGAGTACATTACAAAAGCACCAGTATCCTGAGTTGCCTCAACCAAATTTCCTGCTAGTACAACTTCTAACCCCGATATTCGCCTTAGATGATCCATAACCTTGCTAGCATACTCAGGTTCGGAGTTGATACCTGTACCAATAGCTGTAGCCCCCATGTTTACCTCTAAAAAAAGCTGTGCATTCTGGTTAAGCCTTACAATCTCCTCGCTAAGCGTTACAGCATAGGCTTCGAATGATTGGCCAAGGGTCATTGGCACGGCATCTTGCAGCTGGGTGCGCCCCATTTTTATAATGTGAGCAAACTCATGTGCCTTTTTCTGAAACGATTCAACCAGCGTTTGTAAAACCGCCACTAGCTTCTCGTTTGAGTGGATAAGCGCAATTTTTATTGCCGTTGGATAAGCATCGTTAGTTGATTGCGAAAGATTTACGTGGTTATTCGGGTGACAGAAATCGTACTGGCCCTTTTCGTAGCCCATTAGCTCTAATGCTCTGTTGGCAATTACCTCATTTGCATTCATATTGGTTGATGTACCGGCACCACCCTGTATCATATCGACCACAAAATGGTTATGATACTTTCCGTTCTTAATTTCCTGACAAGCTGTTACGATGGCATTCCTAACCTCCTCGGAAAGTAACCCAAGCTCGTAGTTGGCCTCAGCGGCTGCCTCTTTTACAATTGCCAAAGCATCAATAAGCGCTGGGAAAAAGTTTAGGGTTACTCCGCTTATGTTAAAATTCTCAAGTGCCCTTAGCGTTTGCACACCATAATAATACTCGAAAGGTACATTGCGATCGCCCAGTAAATCGTGCTCAACGCGAGTTTGCCCCGATTCGTACTGCGCTGCAGGGTTTATCATCCTATTGTTGGCATGACGCATCCGCCTTGAAATAACCCTAGCAATATTTGAAAATATTTTCAGCGTAGTGGCAGCATCTTTCGAGAAAATTTCGTTGTTCAAAACCAACACCGTTGTGTTAGCCATAGCACGGGCCGAAGTAGAATGAGGCGAATCGGTTGCCCACGATCCTTCACCCAAAAAATCGCCTTGCCCAAAGTGAGTAAGCTTTAGCTCAACACCATAAGGGTTACTCTTAAAAAGTTCAACCTCGCCATCGAAAATTATAAAGATGCTCTCGCGAGGGCCGTTCTCTTTAAACAAATAATCGTTTGCTTTGTATGTACGCTGTTCAACGCTAGCAGTTAACAGCTTATATTCATCATCGGTAAATCCCCTAAAAAGTTCAATTTTTTTGAGGAATTCGGTTATTGAAATATTATCCATTGGTTTACATTTAACGTAATACAAAATTGTTGGTACACAAAGGTATTGAACATTACGCGTATTTACGAATGATTTTTGATGATTTAAATTCTTCTTTTCAACATATCTGAACAAAAACAAGGGGTGCTGCATAAATGCAGCACCCCTTTTCCCAAAAACTAAACCACAAACAAAACCTAACCTAAACCCTGATAAAAATCGAGCTCTTCTTCGGTTCGGTATTCATTATTTTCAGGAAGAGTATCGTTATTAAAGAAAGATAGTATACTATCGAGCATAACGGCATTGGCAATACCACTAGCAGTATGCTTATATATTATTTTTGCCAGCTGCTTAAGCTGATTTTGATTTGCAATTAAAACCTGTATTGGGTCGATGTCGCCAAAGCGAACCGATGCTTCAACCTTTTTCAGCTCAACAAGGTTACTTGAAATAATCTCCATAAGCTGATTATAAGCGTTGGCCGATGGAGTGTTGCGACGCGAAATAATTCCAATAACCTCTAAGGTTTTAGGATCGATTAGCGGCGAGCCGCTATTCCCGTAATTTACCATTCCATCGTACTGGATAAACCTTACACCCTCGTTATTGGCAAAAACCGAAGAAATTGTTCCGGTTTTAAGAGAAAGGTTTGAATATCCATGGCTAAACGATAGGGCTGCTACCGACGATCCTATCGTAAAATTTCGTTGTGGGCTTAAGCGCAAACTAGGGATAGCCTTAAACTCGGGCAGGTTAATATTAAAAACTGCATAGTGCCCCAGGCTATTAACAACGCCAATTCGCATCTCCTTAATAAACTCGGCGTAGGGTATCCGCATTGAAGCCGTAATAGTGTTAGCGTCGGAATCAACAAAGGTAATGTCTACCTTAAAGGCTTTTTCAATGCAAAATGCATGCTGACTAGTAATTAGGTAATTGTTTACCTTGAATCCTGTTAGTGAGTCAACCGTTATTCCCCTCTCGTTTAAAAACTTAATTTGGCAAACCGATGCGTGACAAGACTTCCAAAGACTGCTATACATAAAAAGAGAATTAAAAAAGTTAATTGGTGTGTTGGTTTAAAAAGGCTAAAAAGAGCGCAAAATGGTAAAAACAAAAACGATTGTTACCAGGAAGAATACGATGAAAACACCAAGATCGATTGTTACCTTATCGACTAAATTCTGTTTTAAAAAGGCTCCAAGTCTTTTCATGGCTCTGTGTTTACGGTTTAACTTTAATTTGTAGCGCTTACACCCTACTCGTTAAATGGAAAAATGATATGCTTTTAGTTCAAATGATTAACTTTATACCATCTTTGCCTTTTAACCATTTTATTCATTGCAAATGTAAATTGCTAGCATTACTAGAGGAATTGTCAAAACGGTCAATTTATTTCTGCTAGGCTTTTGCTAGTTTTTTAACGAAACAAATAGACAACAGACCCAGTGTTTGCTGGCCTTTCAGCAAATACTCAATAAAAATGTGTCACTAGCATGATTCAGCAACTTAAGGATAGTGTTGAGCTAAAATTTGGAAGGAAAATTGCCTACCAAAAAGACTGTAAATACTTATCGGAGTGTATTTTAAAGGAAACATCGCAGCTAATTAGCGCATCCACCCTTAGGCGTTTTTTTGGTTTCCTTGCAACGAATTCTAATCCATCGCGTGTCACGCTTGATATTCTATCGGCATATTGTGGGTATACCTGCTGGGACGAATTCAAACTAAACTGCTTTGAACCGACTGATTATTCCGATTCTATTGCAAAAACATGGGAAACCGCTAGGCTTAAAGCCAACGATATTAGCAAAAAAAATATTATACAGCTTGAGAAAAATACCCTAACAAAGCAATTGGCAAGTATTAACAGATCGTTTTTTAACGTTCGATTTAACAACCTTTACTCATCAAAAGAGAATATACTCCCCATAGTTGCTCCAGGCGGATACGGTAAAACCGCATTGCTTTTAAATTGGTACAATGCATACCATCAGCACCAAAAACAACGCAACGATATTGTTTTACTAATCTCTGCTACTCATCTTGAGAACTGGGTGGGGAAAGAACTATTTCTTGAAAATTGGCTGCTCAACCTTCTCAATGTTCCAAATTCCAATCTTTTTAACAGAATAAAAGAAAAGCCCGATGCATTGCCAGGCAAATTTATCCTTGTAGTTAATGGCCTTAATAAGCTAATTGCAAATAGCAGCAAGTACGACAAGATACTTAGCTCAATAAGCGAGTTTATTGCAACCTTCCCTGAAAATAGCCTTAAAATTATTTTAACATCAAGGTATCATGCTTGGTTGCAGTTTACAAAAGTTGCTCCATCGATCGTCAAATGGTGCACTAAAGAAAGTTCCAATTTTGATCGCTACGGAGCAAATATCCCAAAACTATCGCATTTAGAGATTCAGCAAGTATTAGATGCAAGTGTAAATGTTAAGTCTCAACCTCGCATAGTTATTGAGCAACTTCCGTATAGGCTACAACATGAGCTAAAATATCCATATTACTTAGGGCTTTTTATTAGCTCGTTCACTGATACAAAACAGAATACAATTACTGATTGGGTAGACTTAACTCTTGAATTTATTAAGAAAAAAATTTACCAAACACAATTTTCCGATGAAAAGGTAGACATTCTCAATGCTATAGTATCAATTTCGCTAATGAATAACACTAGCGGGACTATTAAGAAGAATGATTTGAAACAGCTATACCCAATACACCTCAAACTTTCGGGTAACTACTTTTCAGCTTACAACCAGCTAATTTCGTTCGGTATAGCCAACGAGGAGCTAACCGAGAACGACTTTGGGCTATACACCAAAAAAATTACAATTACCCACAAACCAATATTCTACTTTCTTGTGGCGCAAAAGCTGATTTCTGAAAATGGCAGAATCGAAATCAACCTATTTAAGCAGGTTGAAAAGCATTACCAAATCGCTGAAATAATCGGCGAACTTACGGTAATTCTCTTTAATCTGGCCTACAAAAAAGGGTCTACGGAAGTGCTTCTAGCATTCTTTACACTCTCGGAACCACTGTTAAAACATGCTTTTGCAGACAATGAAATATTGCAAACCATTAATAGCAACGAACAAATTCGGCGTGAGCTAATTCCCCACTTTGCATCGAATGAAACTGCACGAAAATATCTTTTTGAACAGTTTACCGATTTAAACAGCTTAGCTTTAGCATCACGTCTGCTACCAGCTAGCTATTTGCAACACTCGACCCTTGCTGCAGAACAGCTGCTGGCAAAAGCCCACCTTTCTATTTCCGATGCCTACCGACTTGATTTTAAATGGGCTGATACATTTGTGAATGAAATTGAGAATAAACCTCCTTATAAAGAATACAATGCATTTACCAAGGGGAGCTGGTTTACCTGCAAGTTGCTTGCTAGCTATATATGCAAAAAAAACAATGAACTCGATATTTTAAGTGAGATTAATTCTTATACAAACGAGAATGAAACAACCCTTAGCAATAGGGATGAGTTTGAGTTAGCCTTGGTGTTTGGTATGCTCTTCTCACGGCAATATAAACCTGAGCAGAAACGGCTCGAGCATTACATGGGCAAACGATTAGCTAAACCAAATACTCCCGAAGAAAATGCCCTAACCATTTACCATGCTTACTCAAAATGGAGAGCTACTGGTGAATTCGATCACGCGCTGATGGTAAAAATTGAGGAGCTACTCTCAAACATTCCACAATGGATTCAGTTGCAAACGGTAATTATTGCTAAAAGTTTTTTGGCAATGTACTGGTTTAGCAATGGCAACATGGAATATGCATACAGCCTGTATAGGCATGCTGTTGAGATAAGCAGCTTTGCAGGCTATAAGGTTTTTGAGGTAAAATTGCTTAAAAATCTTTCGGCCACTCTTACAACCATTGGCGAACATGAAAATGCCGAAAGATGCAACCAATTTGTACAAAGCATTGCCGAAAGCTGTAATATCGATTTTAATCTAATTTAGCGAATTATTCTAGCATTAGTATTCTGCCTAAAAAATCAGAAAACATCTAAATTTGATAGCTGTTTTTGGCATGGTACTCGGTTAGCGAATTTATTGGATACTGCAAAACCCGATTTAGCTTACCACCCCTTTTTTCTATGGCTAACTTTAGCCTCTGCTGTAAGGCAAAACCAACCGAACCCAATACCGCAACCCCTTTTTGGGTGAATTGAGGATATTTTACAAGATGCCTTTCAACCAGCATGTTAAATGCTGAATCAACAAGTTCAACAATGCTGTCGTGGTCAATGTGCTTTGCAATAAATGGTACAAAGCTGGCAATAAACTGCTGCGGATTTGGCTCGACGTAAACCCTTTTTAGCACTTCAGCTAAATCAACTTTTGCAAATTGTGTTAGCTTATCCGATAAATAATTTGGAAGTTCACCGTATTGCCACTTGGCCAAAAGTAGCTTACCTAAATGGCAGCCACTTCCCTCGTCGCCAAGCACGTAACCAAGCGATGGAGTTTTACTCTCAACATCTGAACCATTGTAGTATCCACAATTAAGCCCTGTTCCTACTATTGCCACAATACCACACTGTTTCCCGTAAAGCGCTCGAGCAGCACCAAGAATATCGGAAAAAACATGAATTTTAGCTTTGCTAAAGTGCTTGCCCAGAACATTTACCATTCGTTGCTGCATGGGTATTTGGGCACAACCCGATCCGTAAAAATAAATACCATCAACCTCACCCATAGGCATGCCACTAGTCGCAAGTTCATTTAGCACATTATCAATAGCACTATCGCAAACATGGTATGGGTTAAGCCCAATGCTGCTATACTCACCAACCAGTTTCGATTGATCAATTAGGCTCCAACTGGTTTTTGACGATCCGCTATCGGCAATTACTATCATTGTTTTAGCTTTTTAACTCGTTTTAGGGTGAGCAAGTTCATTGGGTTTGGCTTTACACCAAGCACATCAACACCAACAAAGCGCACAACCTTATCGTAGTACATCGGAATAATTGGCGCATGGCTTAGCGCAATAGAATCCATTTTCCGATAGTACCCAAACCTTAACGAATCGGAATTTTGCAGCAACGCCTCTTGGTAAAGCGCGTCAAACTTGTTATGCTTAAAGTGCGTATAGTTTGGTCCTCCGGGACTAAAATTTTGCGAGTACAGCAACGATAAATAGTTTTCGGCATCGGCATAATCGGCAACCCAACTGCCTCTAAAAAAAAGCAATTTGGAGTTAGCCATCATTTCGCGGTAGGCAGCACCGGGCACAACATCAATACTAAGCGATATTCCTATTTCGGCAAGCTGATGCTGAAGAAATTCGCAGATATCAACATAATCCTCGGTTGTACCTATGGTAATTTGCGGTAAACCCTCGCCGTTCGGATAGCCAGCCTTTTTAAGATATTCTCTTGCAAGCTCAGGATTATAGGAGTAACCCTTAAGACTTTCGGAAAAACCAGGCATACCTCTCGGCACAATACCGTTATGCGCTGGATAACCAATGTTGCTCCTGAGATAGAGCATCATTCGCTCTCGGTCAAAACCATGGGCAATTGCCTTTCGAACAAAAGGATTGGCTGTGGGGCTTTGGGTTACCCCTGTAACAGATGTGTCGACCAAGAAGCCAAGATACTCCGTATTGAGGTAAGGTCCGGTAATCATCCTAATCTTGTCAGCGTATTTTGGTTTCAGTTTGCCCGTTCGGGTTAGCAGATCGTCCTTCGACGAGGCATGGATACCCGAAATAAAATCGATATTACCCAGCAAAAATTCGAGAAACTCCGATTGCTTATCGGCAATAAACGAAATGTTAACCGCCTCGAGGTATGGCAATTTGTTCCCATTCTCATCGTGCTCAAAGTAGTTTGGGTTACGTCGCATAACTAAGCCTTCGCCCTCGCGCCAGTATTTTAGCATGAATGGTCCGGTGCCAACAGGATTTACCCTAAAGCTAGAGCCAAAGTGCTCAACTGCCTCGCGGGGTAAAACGTATGCGTAAGGCATCGATAGCAATCCTAAAAAAGGAGGAAAAGGCTTACTTAAGTGGAGTTCGAGCGTAGTATCGTTAACCGCCACGCATCCGTTATTGGGCATTTCGTGGTTGAGTACCGAGAATATCCATGCTCCGGGCGATGCAGTTTTAGGGTCGACTATTCGATTGAATGAGAAAACAAAATCGCTAGCCACTACCCTCCTACCAATAGAGTTTGGAAAAGCAGGAGAGCTGTGGAAGTGAACATCGTTACGCAGATAAAAAGTGTATACCAATCCGTTGCTCGATTTTTCCCAGCTTTGGGCAATGCATGGCTCAACGGTAAGCGAATCGGACAATTGAACAAGCCCATTGTACAGATGATGAACAGGCCATATTAGTGGCAAGCTACGAGCAAAAGCAGGATCGAGCGTGGTAACGCCCTTGCTCTCGTTGTAACGAAAAACCTGGCTAAAGTCGGTGCGATTTTTATGGCTTGAGCAGCCAAAAAGGGTTAAAAGTATAAATGGGAGAAGAAAGAGCTGTCTCATCAAACTGTATTTTCGTTTCAAAGATAATAAAATACAGGCGTTTAGTTAATAATACATTGGTAATAAATTTGGTTTGAGTAATTGAAAACTTAAAGATCAATTTAATAAAATAAAAAAGCTAGGAGGTTTACAAACCTCCTAGCCAATAGTTTTTTTATCTATGTAATAATAAAACTATATATCATTACGCAATACTAAATGGGAGCAGCAACCCCAACTATGAAAACTCTCTTTCGATAAATAAGAATACTCACAGCTATTAATTTAATTTAAAAATTCAATTGCCCTCTTGCTTTGAATGAAGCATGATATTGCCATTATCGCCGCAACTGTATTTCTCCCAGTACCCATTGGGAAGCTGAAATTTTATTAGCCCTTCACAGGTAGTTGAGCCTTCCCAAGTGATGGATTCCCAGTGTTTGCTAAAACCATCAAAACCTTGTAAGCGATTCATATTCCCGTTACCATCAACCTTATATATCTCGGCAGAGCCGTTGCTTTTATCATAGAAAAGGATTTTATGCTCGGGGTTTGAGCCGCCTGTGCAGCCAACCATTAGCACGGTATGCCATGTTTTACGCCATCCACAATGTTTTTTAAGTTCGCGTCCTTCACGGTAAAATGTTCCACAACCCGCCTCTCGGTCGTAAACCACATCAATGGGTGAAAAGCTTTTTGACTGAACGCTAACAATCCCATTCGCATCGGAGGAAACATTATAGTCAATCTCCCACATGGCACTATGCCAATCAGGGGAAATCTCGTTACAGCTTAAGCCATTTTCAATATTGATGTAAGTATCCTTCCAGCGATTTTTAATTCGCACATAATTAGTTCCCTCAACGGGTTCAATTTTCCACATGGCGCTGTGCCAACCTGGAGCAATTTCGGAGCAGCCAAAGCCATTTTCCATGTTTAGGTAGGTACCCTTCCAGCGGTTCTTAATTCTCACATATCCCTCAACGGGCTCAAATATCCACATGGCGCTGTGCCAACCGGGGGCTATTTCGCCAATTCCCAAACCATTTTCTACATTAATATAATTACCCTTCCAGCGGTTTTTGAGTTTAAAAAACTTACCTGGTTGCACTTGCGACGTTGACGTACTGTTATCAGCAGTATTTGTCGCCCAAATAACTTTAGCTCCGGGTGCATGCAGCACCAAATTTCCATCATCTTGCAAGAATAGGGTTTCACCACCTTTATTAAAACTGTTTGAGGACCATAACCCTCCATTGCCTTTATAAACCACTATGTTCCCATCCTTTTTTAACCTAACACTTGTTGCACCTTTGTTGTAAGTATTAGTTTGCCATAAAGGGATAGTACTATATTTATAAAGCACAAGATTTCCATCAACCTGAAAAACGAGCGAGTACTTTTTATTGCCCGACACAAGTAGAACATCATTCTGTACCCAAGTTTTAACGCCATTGGTATTCCAAACTTTCGACGGGTATTCTTTTTCGGGTTTATAATCGACCTTACTAAGCGACCACATGGCGCTATGCCACCCTTGTTTAATTGTAGCACATTCCAGCACATCCCATTCATGGTGTAAGTAGAGATCTGGTTTCCAGCGATTTTTTATTTTCACAAAGGGAGTGCCTTCAACAGGTACAAGTTCCCACATGGCGCTAAAGGCGCCAATACCAATTTCGGTGGATTCCAATTTACCCTGCTCTATGTGCAGGAAAAATCCATTGCTACGATTTTTAAATCGAACATAATTAGTTCCTAGTATCTCCTCAACTATCCAGTTAGCACTTAGTTTACTCGATGATATTTTTGCAGCCTCAACCAGCTTGCCATTACTATAGATTTTAGAGCCTTTATACCTGTTTTCGATAACAACACAGCTAGGATTGGCAACCAACCTGGCACTAATAAGGCTATTGTAAAGCTGGTTTTTCAAATTAGTATACTCCTTTTTCCGCTCATCTATAATGCCTCTGAATTGATTTCCACCATTCTCGGCCCATTTCTGTTCCACAAAATAACCAACATACTCTTTATCTTCTCTAATGTCATTCCATTGGGCTTCGGTACTTTTAACCACCTCATTCCACTCTGCAAGGAAAAGCTCTTCACGTAATCTTTTTGTCTCTATGGCAGTTACACCTTGAATTTGCACTAAATCATCAATAATTCTATCATGAAAAATTTGCAACGCCTCCTTTGTAGTGGGAAGCACTTTACTTACCAGATGATTTGCGCGGTTAGGGATACAGTGTTGTCGGCAATACTTCTCGCCTCCGTCGAATGGGTGAATGTGCTGCGCCTTGGTAGAGCCCAGTTTAATGTATTTTGCCGCAATATTAGAAGTTGAGCTTATTGCCGATTTGGCTAACTTTCCAGCTTCTTGTACGCCCTTGCCAATTTTTTCAACGGTAGCCACAATGCCAGGTGCCTCATCCTTTAGCTTATCAACAATGCTTTTTGCAATTTGCTCTGGATCTAAAGAGGCTTTAAAAGAAATAGTGTGACCATGCCCAAAAACCTCGAACCGGCATGTTCCTGTGCCTTTTAACTGTAAATCATCTTTATTACCATTCATATCGATATACAGCTCTCGAACCTGAAAGGTACTTAGAATCTTATCGGCAATAGGCGCCAGCACATCAACCTTGCGCACCTCATTCATCACAAATTTCTTAAAGTTGTAATCCAAATCCATATGTAGCTTAAACTCATTCTCCATGTCGAAGCTAAAATCGAGAGGGCCCTCAATGGCGTCGCCCACCTTAACCATTCCCTTCAGGGCTATACCCTTGTCAATCTCCACCTCGCCCACGCTGCCGCCGTTGGGGGCAAACAGCACAAGCGGATTCTCAATGTAGTATATATCGGGCAGCACATTGGGAATGCTTAGGCCAAAGCCCTCGCGCAGGAAGGTGGTGAAATCGTTCACGTTCATTTTATCGCGCTTACCCAAAAAGGCTACCTCCTTGCCCACTGGGTCAATAGAAACCACAACGCCAAAATCGAGAGTGAAAATTTTACCGCGCTCAAGCGCTAAGCCGAGGTTAACCGGTGCTAGGGTAGCCATATTTATACCTAGTTCTACGGCAGCATTGCTAAATACGATGGATTCATCGTCGAGAAATTGCGAAGTGCCCAGCGGGTTAGCCCAATCGCTCATCATGGAGCCAGAACCGGTAAGCGTTTGGCTCACCAAGTCGTACGAAAAGGTGTAAATGCTCTCCAGGTCGGGATCGAACTTGGTGGGCTTTATCAACAGGTTAGAGGTTACGCTCAATTCCGCCGTGCCGGGCTCCAGCTTGGTGGCTATGCTGGCGCCAGTAAACTTCACGCTAGTACCTGTTTCGGCAATGTTCATAAACTGCACCGGGCCATCAACAAACTCCAATGCAGCGGCCAGCTGAGCCGACTCTCTTGACACCAGCACCGACACATCAATATGCGGAGTGGTAATTTTAAATAACTTGCACAGCTTCTCGAGTGCCCCTTTGGTATCGGCCTGCGAGTAGATAAGCACGCCCTCGGACGAGACCTGAAGATTGATATTGCTGAGCCCAAGCTTAGATAGCACCATGAAGCCAGGGAACTTCGAAATCTGATCGATATTTATACTACCGCGTAGCTCCTGATCATCCAAATTGCCCTTAAGGGCAAACTGGCCGTAGCTCCCCAGAGAAACAAGGTACGAATCGCCCTGCTTGGTAACGGGAATTTCGCCAAACCCTTTCACGCTTAGCTTTGAGTTTTGGCCAAAAACGGTGACCGAGAGCAGTAGTAGAATAAATAAAAATTTAAATCTCATTTTTCTTGGTTTATATTGTTTATCCATTTCGCTTATTCACCCCTATGTCAGTATTCGAAAAAGCTGACAGGGGAAACTACATTATCTGTTTTTAGAGTGCAAATTGATATTCCCGTTATCATCGCACGAGTACTTCTCCCAGTAGCCATCGGCAGTTTCAAATTTTATTAGCCCATTACAAATACTCTCTCCCACCCAGATGATGCTGGTCCAGCCTGTGCTAAAGCCAGTGAAATTTTGTAATAGTTGCATATTACAAGCCGCATCAACCTTATACATTTGTGCAGTTCCAGACGTTTTATCGTAAAATAAAACTTTACTATCCAAAGGCGAATTGTTTACACAGCCAACAACTACTATTGTGTGCCAATTGGTTGACCACCCACAATGCTTTTTCAACATTTTGCCATCTCTATAGAATGTCCCACAACCAGCCGCTTGGTCATAATTTACCTCTAAAAGTCCATTTTTGCTAGCATTGGAGGAAGATACTGTTTCGCTACCCGATGCACTAGCCGTACCTTCAGCATCTTTAACCAGCCTAATGGCATGACCAAACTTCTTATTGGCACCTGCCTGGGTTAAATCATCATTTACATACGACATACTTTGGTAAAATGCTGTTATGGATGAACTTTCGGTGGCACTCCAAATAAAACTTTGTGTTTCAAAATACATAAATCGGTTGTAATCCGTAATCTGCCCACTAGGCATTGATGTAAATCCCGATTCGTTGCTTGCGTCCTTGTTGGGTGCTTTCCAGTGAGCGGTTCCTGCCTCTTTCAGCTTTCCGCCAGCAGTAAACTTACTGCCAAAGGCTTTGGCAAGCGCAGCCCAATCGTCGTTGGTTGGCACACGCCATCCCTCGGGAGCAATTTTACCCGTGGCAATAGTATGCCAGTTGTATAGCAAGCCATAGGTGGCAATTAAGGTAGGGTCGGTGGAATTTTCGTTGGTACAATAAGCTCCTTGTGTTTGCTTACTCCAATCGCCACTGCTAACCATTGGGATAGGGGTTCCGTCAGTATATTTTGTTGTACGTAGATTTTCGGCCATCCAAATCTGATTACCTATCTGAACCGTTTTATACTCGTTACCATCCTGATCGGTCATGGTGCCATAGGTTACATTGGGATTAAAAACGGCTGAAGATTTGGCAACTTTTATTTCTTCACTACTTCTGTCAACCTTTAATTGACTAAAGGCATTATACCCAATAAAAAAAAGAGTAATTAGCACTAAGTGTTTTGCATTACTTAAAATCATAATAAAAAGAATTTGTCCCTACTTGTTTAAGGCTTCGGGAATCCCTATTGGTTGAATAAAATATAATTGAATTACAATAATATAGATCGACTTTTGGCTTTGCTTTAAAATTATAGACCTAGATGATTTTCTCCGCAAGAATGTCCAAGCGAGCATTCCGAAATTGTTTTGTAATCTACTCATCTTTAAAAAAAGAAAAAATCGGAGAATTAAATTTTATGATGAGCGCCTCCTTATGCTGCTTGAATTATTGCTATTATTTGATAAACCTTTCCCAACAAATAATTCTAGTGAAGAATGAATAGTTATGATAAATGGAAAACTACATTAGGGTATAAAACCTAACCTAAAAATACTTACTAAATCCAATCTTGTGTAAGCACTTATTTCATCCTAAAATATTTTTCAGATTTATTATATGGTATAGTTTTTTACCTTAATTTTAATGAGTTAAAAAATACATCCGATTTATTTAAGAGAGAATATTATTTTTTTGCATATGTATTAACACATTATATACTACTTGTTTGCATATATAAATAGGATTATCCTACATTATAATGAGTGTATATTTTTATGATTCAATGAATTAATATCAAAAAAAATGGATGTGATTATTGAACGAATAAAAGAGAAAGACCCTGAAAAAGTAAAAAATGCCTTTTGCGAATTACTTGCTGACTATCTAAAACCAGCCTACGGTTCAATATCTAAAAGAGACTTTGACATACTGCTTTTTATGAAATTGCAAGAAATTGGCGTATTTAGTAAGAATCCGGAGCTATACGAACTAGTCTCCGAACTTAAAGTAACAAGGGCAAAAGCACGAAATTTACTATACGAATCGAAGCTTCGCCAAACCAGCCAAGCCGAACTTGACGAAGAGCTTAAAGAGCTAATTAAGAAACCCATCTTTCTTAAAGACAATGATAAAATAGGGATAGAAATTGACAACCCATATCTCATTGATCATTTGCGCGCCAAGCTAAAAAGGCTAAACCACATTACCGACGGATCATTTTCACCAGAACTTGTAAGGTTAACCACTGAGGCATTTACATCGCTATTCGAATCGTATCTTCCTAACAATTCAAAAGCTGCCATTAAAAAAGCTTTTGTAGAAATTGGTGCAAAAGCCGACACATCGCTAAAAGGAATACTAAAGGGAGTACTAAAGAGATTAGGCTCAAAAATAGCCGATAATGCAGGTGGTCAAATTGCCGAATCGGTTGGAGAGTATTTAGGCCCGCTAATTAACGGAAGCATAGAGATAATAAAAAGCAAGTTTGCTGGCTTAGTTACCGATGAAAATTAATAGTAGACTAATAGTCTGCGAGTTTCCACCCACTAAACAACCTAAACCTAAAAAAAAGTGCCATGAAACAGCAAGTTATCAAGTATTCACAAAGGGCGTTTATAACCGTGCTCCTATTAGGCGCCATAGCCCTCAACTCGTGTAAGGTTACCTTTGTTCCTAGCTACGATGCAGGAATATCTGAACAAATTGAAAACACTTCCAAAGCGGTGGATAAGTTCTACTTATCAATGCTCGAAACAACATCAACTGAAAATAATGGCCGAGCATTCAGCAATTTTTCCGAACAGTATGTAAATGTTGAGGTTGAACTAAACTCACTATTAAACAAGAACAAAGTACGCCCGCTGAATGAACACTCAACCCGAATTTGTGAAATTACCCTCGAACTTTGGATAAAGTACAAAGAAGAGCACAGGAAGGACAACACCCTAAGCAACGGGCTAATAAAGCTGAACCGAAAAACTTTTAGCGATTTATTCTTCGCCATGCAAGTTGCCGAAAAAGGAAAAGAATTGGCTACCAATCCGCCTAAATAATAACCAAAAACCTAAAAGCTATGAATTTTGACATAAACGAAGTACTTGCTGAAATGATTGCAGCAATTAAAGACACCGTTGCCGATAACTGGAACGAGGTTAAATCGACAGCAAACCAAATGCTTCAACGGAAAAAGGAGAGACTTGAACTTTTAGCAGAGCTGCGTATTAGCGGCGAACTTAGCCAAGAAAAGTTTGAATCGAGACTAGCAGACGAAAAGCTTATTGTAGAAGCCGAGCTACATGCAATTGCTGTTCTATCAAAAGCTATTGCACAAAAAGCAGCCAATGCCGCCATTGAGATTCTAGAAAAAGCGGTAAAAATTGCCATAAAGGCAGGCATTTAGTCTTGGCAAAAATCAAAATTTAAAAACACCTACAAAAAAACACCCTATGGATCCAAATTATTTTAGCATTGACTGGGAACGCTTAGGCGAAGTACTAATTACTATTATCGTTTTCTCGTTCTTTCTTGAGCGAGCGCTATCGCCACTGTTCGAATCGCGATTTTTCATAAATCGTTTGAAAAAGAAGAGCCTAAAAGAAATAATTGCAGTGCTTTCGGGTTTCGCAATATGTTGGATTTGGCATTTCGACGCCATTAGCTTTGTTTTTCCAAAAGAGTCAACATCGGTAATTGGCTACTTTATTACAGGAGCAATTATTGCCGGAGGAAGCAAAGCATCAATAAAGCTATTTAAAGATTTGCTAGGCGTTAAAAGTACCGCACAGGCCGAACTCGAAAAATAGTGAACTACCCACTTTTTCTTTAGCAACAAACTAAAGATAACAAGCTCATTCAAAAAAAAATGAATAGCAAAATGAAAAAACTTATTACTATCACGCTACTCCTCATGGCTCATATAAACCTAATGGCTGACTATTTGGAAGTAAGGCGAAATGTTGGCATTAAAGCCGAACCCGTATCATCGGCCGAAGTAATTTACCAAGCTAATGCCGGAGAGCAATTTGCTTTGCTAAACGATGGCAACCAAACAAATGGCTACTACAAAATTGCACTTGAGGGAGCAAGAACTGGTTGGATTTACCGCACAATGGTTCGCCTACACAAAGGCGATTTACCTCCAAAACCCAATACCATTGCATCGTTTGCTACTTTTTATGGTATTGGTCAAATTCCAAAAGAATACTACAAAGGAACCGGAGCACTAAAAGGCCTGGCGCTAAAAAGAAAGTTACACCAAATTATTAATGACCATAAGGTTTACAGCTACGATGAGGCTTGGTCAATCATTTCCGAAACAGATAAAGACCCTGCAAACCAGAACAACGTAATACTAGTCTACACCAAACGTTCGCAAAACGCCTTTCAGCGCGATAGAGGCCCCTCGTTTAACTACAGCGCAAATGGCTACACCCATAACGACTCGTGGAACAGAGAACACATTTGGCCAAAATCGCATGGGTTTCCAAATCCTTCCGATACTGCTTATACCGACTTGCATCACCTTCGACCAGCCGACCGAACGGTAAACACAATCAGAAATACTCGATCATTCGATAATTGTATTGAACCATACTACGATAATGCAGGTGAAATAGAAACCGATTGCTACACGTCGAGCACAAGCTGGACTTGGGAACCACCCGATGAGGTAAAAGGCGATATTGCGCGCATGATTTTTTATATGGCCGTTCGATACGAAGGCCCTGATTACGACTTAGAAGTTGTTGACTACAATGTGGCAAAAGGGAACAAGCAACCCATCATCGGAAAATTATCAACACTTATGGAATGGCATAAGAACGACCCAGTTGACAACTGGGAGCGCAAACGAAATCATGAAATATACACTAATTATCAGGGAAACAGAAATCCATTTATCGATAACCCTCAATGGGTTGAACTGATTTGGAAAAATGCGAATTAGCTTGCACAATGAACTGTTTTATAGAATAATTAAAAAACAAGTGTACACCACATCTTAAAATGTGACTGCTAAACATTACTCTAAATTACATATAATATTTAAATGATAGATGTTATATTTAGAAAGTTTAAGTAGTTACAGAAATCATTAAAAGGTGAGAAAATCAATTTCTCACCTTTTTTGCAAATAGAAATATGTCTTTAAAGAATTTCTACGAAATTTTTTTTATGCCTAATTTAATACAATTGTATACTATATAAATGTACACTAAAAAACACTAATATTTTCGTCGTGATAAGTAGTTCAAAGAATAATAGGGTGTTTCGGATCATATATTTTATAAAGATTTAAATTTGGTATACAATAATATAGTATATAAATATACGCTATCGTATTGATACACTGTAATTTATATAGATTCTAAAAACCTCATTCTCTACCCCACTATTCTTGAGTTTTTTACATAAAACTACCTGAAACACTTCTTTTCTACTCGTTGCAACTACTTGACATTATTAAATTTTACCAGTAATTTGCTAACACATAATAGTGATAATTTCTAAAAATTCATTGTTTAAGCAAAATGATAAAAGATGTAATAAATATTGGTAATACAATTTGGGTATCTTACAAATTCCTAATTGATAGAAAAGTACCCAAACAAACCATTTATAACAACACA
>NPID01001016.1_pt4 | contig 31836 bp, 26 predicted proteins | sample 8637491 | NCBI WGS metagenome assembly NPID01 (sample SAMN07420843, study PRJNA396082) | bioreactor metagenome | isolation source: sample BA6 brine-fed electro-methanogenic bioreactor BA | place: Japan: Kochi | collected 2016-06-14 | reverse complement strand
CTTCACAGGGTCGTGAGGGTCCATCTTCCGGAGGCTTTCCGTGAGCTGCATCACGGCTTTCCAGTCGTTGGCATTGCGTTGTATCAAGCCAAGCTTGCGGGCCACATTTCCGCTATGAACATCGAGGGGGCAGCACAATGCCGCGGGGCGGATGTCTTTCCAGATGCCAAAATCAACTCCATGATTGTCCTTTCTGACCATCCAGCGGAGAAACATATTGATCCGCTTGGCTGAGGAATCGCGGAGCGGATCGGCAATGTGTTTTGAAGTCCTGCCCGGTGGGGAAGTTTCAAAAAACACCTGGCGGAACAAATGAATGGTTTTCCCCATATCCTCCCCGGAGTTATTCCAGGCCTGCGTAAAAACCTGCTCCAGCCCTCCCCTTTCCCGGTAAATATGACCCAGAGCCATAAGAAAATACCGGCAATCAATGCCGTTAAAGGTGCGGTGCTTAAACTGTTCAAATGGCCGCAGGTCCCGGACACCCGCATTCACCACAAAATCAAGGGGTTGATGGTCCATTAATTCCATAAGGCGCATTGCATTGCGAATGATCACCGGGCGCTGCCCCCAGGCAATACTGGCTGACAGAAAACCAGCGATCTCAATATCTTCCTTACGGCTGAATGCATGGGGTACAGCAATCGGATCATCCGCTATAAAAGAAGGGTCATTGTACTGCGCCGACTTCAGTTCCAGAAGCTCTTTTATCTCCGTTTTGCTCAGGACCATAATTCAAAGGTACACTATCCTGCCTTTCCGGAATGCATTCCGAATTTGATTATATTTGCAATGAACTGATATGGACTGGAAAAGCAGATTGCATAGGATCATTTTCAAGACCGATACCCCGATGGGGAAATTGTTCGATATCGTCCTGATGGTCCTCATCATCCTGAGCATTATCGTCGTGATGCTCGACAGTGTAGCGAAAGTCCATGACATGCAGGGGGATTTTCTTTTCATTGCCGAATGGGTATTCACGATTCTCTTTACGATAGAATACCTGCTGCGGATCATTACTACAGAACGGAAATGGAAATATATTTTTAGTTTTTACGGGATTATCGACCTGCTTTCCATTCTCCCCACGTATATTAGTCTTTTCATCGCCGGCTACCAGTATCTACTGGTAATCAGAGTATTGCGTCTGCTCAGGGTATTCCGGATATTAAAACTTTACCGTTTCATCGGGGCCTCCTGGTACCTGGCAGAATCCCTCCGGGCCAGCCGGCATAAGGTCGCTGTATTCCTTGCCTTCGTGATGGCCATTGTGGTGATCATGGGTGCGGCCATGTACCTGATCGAAGGCCCTGAAAATGGTTTTCGAAGCATCCCGGAAAGCATTTACTGGGCCATCATCACCCTGACTACGGTGGGCTATGGCGACATCACCCCCATCACACCGGTGGGGAAAACCCTTGCCGCCATCGTAATGATCATGGGCTATTCCATCATCGCCGTTCCCACCGGGATCATTACCGCTGAACTTACCCGTAAGCAGGAAAAAGAAGAGAAAAAAACCAGAATATGCAAAGCCTGCGGGAATAGCGACAATGACAAAGATGCCGGCTATTGCAAGGTTTGCGGTACCCCCCTTGAAGAATAAAAAAAAGCCCCCGCACAAATCGGAGGCACATTAAACCATTTTGGTTTTGCAGTTTTATAGAGTGTCTTTGGTTACCCGGTTTTACTCCATTGGAGGCAAAAAGTTTCACGCTAAGTGGATATCCCTTACTTCTTGACCTGAAGCGGATCCCTGCGATACGACCAGCGCATCAGGGCCATGGCAAAAAGCAACACCACCAGGGTCAGGATAAATGTGCCCCTGAATCCCATGAGTTCGTAAAAATATACGCCGAATACCGGTGCAAAAAGAGAGCGGACCCCGGTCAGGCTGAGGTGTACCGACTGATAATCATCTGCTTCTTCAGGTTTGCAAAAATATGCGGATCCGATAAACCAGAGCAGGGCCATGGTCGCCGCAAAGATCCCGTAAAACATGAATGAGAGGACCAGCATATAGTATATCTTGATGCCATAAAACTCGACGTAGACCGGAAAATAGTCTGTCATCAGCAGAAAGAAGATATACATGGTCAAGGCACCGAAGGTCAGTGCGGCAAAGCGCCTGGGATCGATATTGCTGAGGAGCTTGCCAAAGAAAGGCAACAAAATGATCGCCAGGATGTTGTAGGCATTTTTATAAAATGCTACGCTGGAATAATTCAGGTTCAGCGCATCCTGGAAAAAGATATTGATAATGGTCACGGAGATCATGAACGAAAAGCCGTAGAACATAAACCCGATCTCGAAATGCAGGTAAGGCCTGTTGGTTTTCAGTATACGGACCATATTCATCAGTGACTCTTTTACGGAAGCCCTGAATTTCAATGCTGCAGGATGTTGCACCACTTTTGAATAATCGATTCCCGACAGGACAAAAAGGGACACAACGCCCAGCAGCCCAACCACCGGAAAAACATAGCGAAAGGCATAATTGTCGGCATCGAGCAGAAGCCCGTAAGCAAAGGTGGCCAGCAGAATAATGATCTTGTTGAGGGAAGTAGCGTAACTGTATAGTTTTCCGAAATACTCGTGGCGGTAATTGGTCTTGAGCAGCACATTGATGGCCGGGTAAATGATGATATTCCCGAAAAAATACACCAGGAACACCCCCAGGAAGAGATAATGCCAGACCGATTGTCCGGAAAGTGCAGTTTCGCTAGCCGGAATGATAAAAAGAAGCAACAGGGGAAGCCTGGTGAGCAGGCCGGTTACCCGGAGCATTTTCCGCTTGTTCCCGATCCTTTTCCTGAACTGGTTAAAAACAAACAGGAAGATGAACACCATCATGCTGAACTGGAACAGGAAAGCAAGCTGGTAATTTGATCCTTTCAGGCTGTAAATGAACACATACTCGTTCAGCGCAAGCACACCCAGGATAACGCCCTCCAGGGCGGAATAGATCATATGCAGGCGAAAGGCTTTCCTTTCTTCTGGTAAAAGTTGCCGGATCAGTTTAAAGTCCATCATTTTACAAGGCGCAAAGGTAAGGATATTGGCGTATCAGATAGTTCGGCAACAGATAATTTTCATCACACTTCAAACTTTTGGAACACTATTTTGTTGAATGATGTAAACAAAATATTTAACAAATGAAAAAGATCTTCATCATGGCTATAATGATCCTTACCGGGCTTTCAGCAACCACCGCCCAGGATACCAATTTTTACAGTTTTACAGTCAACACCATCGACGGCAAAGAAATCAGCCTGGAAGAATTCAAGGGCAAGAAGCTGCTTGTGGTGAATGTTGCTTCAAAATGCGGGCTTACACCGCAATACGAAGATCTTCAAAAACTTTATGAAGAGTACGGGGGCGAAGATTTTGAGATCATCGGTTTCCCGGCCAATAATTTCCTTCGCCAGGAACCCGGAACCAACGAAGAGATCAAGGAGTTCTGCTCATTGAATTATGGTGTTACTTTTCCGATGATGGCGAAAATTTCGGTGAAAGGAAAAGATATACATCCGCTATACGAATGGCTCACCAAAAAGAAGAACAACGGGGTGATGGATGCCAAGGTAAGCTGGAATTTCCAGAAGTTCATGATCGATGAAGAAGGAAACCTTGTTGACATGGCTTCTCCGAAAACAAAGCCATACGACGATAAGATCATCCATTGGCTGAACGAATAAATAATACTTCAGCTCCGCTAATTTAGAGCCTTTCTACTTTCTGCCCGGGAGTTTTCGCAGTATATTTACCTCCCAAAGCAGAATCTATGGACATCCAATCATTTTTCAAGGTCACTTACGGATTGTATATTGTTAGTTCGAGTGATGGTGACCACAAAAACGGGCATATTTCCAATACCGTATTCCAGGTATCGGCCGAACCGGCCCGTTTTGCCATTGCCACCCATAAAGACAACCTGACCACGGACTACATCCGCAAGAGCAAGGCTTTCTCCATTTCCATACTGCAGCAGGATTGCGACCTGGAATTTCTGGGCCCCTGGGGCTTTAATTCCGGGCGGGATATGGATAAATTTAAAAACACGAATTATACCACCGGTAAGAGTGGCGCACCGATCGTCCTCGATAAAAGCATTGCCTACATTGATTGTGAAGTCGAACAGGAGATCGACACCGGCTCGCATATCATGTTCATCGGCATCGCGCTTGACGCTGCTGTGCTGGATGACAAGCAGGCTCCACTCACCTACGGATATTACAGGGATGTGATCAAAGGGCTATCTCCCGAAAATGCACCAACCTATACCGACAAATCGAAGCTGGCAGAACTTGAAGAAGTTAAACCGGAAACAGAATTAAAGAAATACCAATGCCTTGTATGTGGATACATTTATGATCCCGAGGCCGGGGATGCCCCCAAAGGAATCCCGGCAGGCACGGCTTTCGAAGACCTGCCTGACGACTGGACCTGCCCTATATGTGGAGTTGGCAAAGAAGAATTCAAATCATTAGACTAAATCATAAACAATAATGGAAAGTATTAAAGGAACCCAAACGGAAAAAAACCTGCTGAAGGCTTTTGCAGGTGAATCGCAAGCCAGGAACCGCTACACTTTTTTTGCCAAACAGGCGAAAAAAGAAGGTTACGAACAAATATCAGCCCTCTTCATGGAAACGGCCTTAAATGAGGAAGAGCATGCCAAGATATTTTTCAAGTTCCTGGAAGGCGGCAATGTTGAGATCACAGCTGCTTATCCGGCAGGTGTGATCGGCAATACGGCCGAGAACCTCAAAGCTGCCGCCATGGGCGAAAACGAGGAATGGACGGAACTCTACCCGGAATTTGCAGAAGTAGCTGCCAAAGAAGGCTTTAAACGCATTGCCGCTGCATTCAAGCTGATTGCCAAGATCGAGGCCGACCACGAGGCCCGCTTCCTGAAACTTCTGGAAAACATTGAGGAAGGAAAGGCCTTCCTGAAGGAAGAAAAGATCACCTGGGTATGCCGCAAATGCGGTCATGTTCATGTTGGAACCAAGGCTTTGGAGAAATGCCCGGTTTGCGCACATCCGCAAGGCTACTTTGAAGAAAAGGCTGAGAATTTCTAATTGCATCTTCGCCTGAAAATCCGCATCGGTGAACAGGTCGATACTTAAATTAGCGATCCCCAACATCATCAGCAACATCACTGTGCCGCTGGTGGGCATGGCCGACCTGGCCATTCTCGGCCACCTGAAAGGCGCCACCGAGGATTACATTGGTGCCATTGCCCTGGGGGGGATGATCTTCAATTTTATTTATGCCATATTCAGTTTCCTGCGGATGGGTACCACGGGATTCACGGCACAGGCCTATGGCGCAGGAAACAAAACGGAAACCGGCCTGATCCTCACCCGCTCCCTGATGGTGGGCATGGCCGGTGCCCTTCTGCTAATTTTGATCCAGGTCCCCATTGAATGGTTTACCTTCCTGGTCCTCGACAGCAGTGCGGAAGTGGAAGCCCTGGCATCGGAATACTTCTTTATCCGAATCTGGGCAGCACCCGCCACATTGGGATTGTACGCGCTTATGGGGTGGTTCCTGGGGATGCAGAATGCGAAATTCCCCATGATACTGGCCATATTGATCAACCTGGTCAATGTGGGGGCCAATTATATATTTGTTTACGGTTTTGGGCTGAATTCGAATGGTGTGGCCTGGGGAACCCTCATTGCCCAGTACACAGGCTTCATTACAGGGATCTTTCTTTTCCTGCGTTACTACAGGCATGTTTTGCATTCATGGAACCGCGCAGCGATGCTCAGGCTGCAGGCCATGAAACGGTTTTTCATGGTAAACCGCGACATCATGATCCGCACGGTCTTGCTGATCCTGTCTTTCTCGCTCTTCACGGCCAGTTCCGCTTCCATGGGCGATGAGGTCCTGGCAGTGAACACCCTGCTGCTGCAGTTCCTCTTCCTCTTTTCCTACTTCCTCGACGGATTCGCGTATGCCGCTGAATCCTTGTCGGGAAAATTTTTCGGTGCCCGCGATCCCGGCTCGCTGAAGAAGGCCACAAAACAGATCTTTGTATGGGGCATCGGTATCAGCATTCCCTTCAGCCTGGCTTATCTGATCTGGGGCCATTACATTATATATATACTCACCGACAATCGGGATGTTATTGCCCGGGCCATTCCCTACATCCCCTGGCTGGCCCTGGTACCCCTGGTCTCCTTCGGAGCATTTATCTGGGACGGCATCTTTACCGGCTGCACCGCCACTGCCCCCATGCGAAATACCATGGTCATCGCCACCCTGGCTATCTACCTGCCCCTGGATCATTTTCTGCCCGGCCTCTGGAGTAATCACGGGCTCTGGATAGCCATGCTGGCCTTTCTGCTTGCCCGCTCCGTGATCATGAGCTTGTATGCTCCCAGGGCAGTTTTTCTGAAGATGAAACCGGGGAATTGATCGCTTCCCTCCCAGCCTGTAAAAAATCCTCAGCCTTAAAAATAATTTATGCCCTGTACAAATAACCCCATATGTTACTGATTTTGTATGAATTAAAAATTTCCACAGTATTAGGTATTAGATACTAATCTCATTTTTTTAGTACTTTGTATTGCATAGTTCTAAAAAGTGTATTATATTTGTCGCATGAATTTGGAAAAAACAAAAGCGCAAATGAGGAAAGGGGTGCTGGAATTGTGCATCCTTTCCATCATAGCCGAAAAGGATGCCTATGCATCCGACATCCTCGAAAGGCTTAAAGAAGCCAGGCTGATCGTAGTGGAGGGAACATTATACCCCCTGCTCACCCGCCTGAAGAACGACGGGCTGCTCAATTATCGCTGGGAGGAGTCGAAATCGGGTCCCCCCAGGAAATACTATACCCTGACGGAGATCGGCAGCACTGTCCTTGGCGACCTGAACACAAGCTGGAAAGAGCTCGCCGGAGCCGTAGACAGGATCACCGAAAATAAAGCCAGTTAGAAACCACGAGAAATCCACATAGAATGAAAAAAACACTCACCATTAACATAAGCGGCATCATTTTTCACATTGATGAGGATGCTTACGATAAACTGAATGCCTACCTCGATACCCTGAAACTACACTTCAGCAAAACCCAGGGCAAAGATGAGATCATTGCCGATATTGAAGGCAGAATCGCTGAACTTCTGCAGGAAAGGATCTCAGATTCGAAGCAGGTCATCACCATTGAAGATATCACCGAGGTGATCGGACTTATGGGAGAGCCACGCGAATTTGAAGCTGAAGCCGCAGATGAAGAGCCCGGTACGGAAGAATCGGGCCGTGGACAAAAGAGGCTGTTCCGCGATCCCGACCGCAAAATGATCGGCGGGGTGGCTGCCGGGCTGGCAGCTTACCTGAACGTAGACCTGCTATGGGTCAGGATAGCCTTTGCCGTGCTGACCCTGTTCTGGCTCTCCGGTACCATAGTATACCTCATCCTCTGGATCGTGCTCCCGGAAGCACAAACCACCGCGGAAAAACTCCAGATGAAGGGAGAAAAGGTAAACATCGACAATATCGAAAAGTCGATCAGGGAAGAGGTATCTCACCTGAAAGATAAACTCAACGACCTGACCAGTCAGGCAAAAAAAAAAGTAGAAACGCATGGCAGGCGTAGTGAGAACATATTCGAGCAGATCCTCGGCGTATTCCTGACCATCATTAAGATTTTTGTGAAGATCCTGGTCATTATTATCGGGATATCCTTACTGATCACCGGCATAGCCCTGATCCTGGCATTTCTCTTTGCCCTCTTCGGCTGGGGCGGACCGGTCATCCTCGACAACAGCGAGGTGCTGTTGATTCCATTAACAGAATTCTTTGCCCTGCTGCCGGTATCTGCAGGCGGCGCAGCCATCTTAAAAACCGGTTTGATCCTCTTCATCGGCATCCCCTTGCTTATGCTCGTATACAATGCTTTCAGGATGATCTTCGGCATTGAGCGGATCAGGTACGTGGGCATCACTTCCCTGAATGTATGGATCATCGGCCTGATCATTTGCCTGTTTTTCACGTTTCGTATTGGACGGGAATACCGCCATGTTTCCGTTTATGAAGAGCAGATGATCATGGAACAACCAGTAGGCGACACGCTTTACATCAGAATGAATGAAGGCCTGATGAAAGAAATGCAATACCGTACCTATGATTACATCGAGGCTGATGAGATCCATGTGATCATTACTGAAGACGGTGCCTTTTTTGAGCAGATCGATCTGGACATATCCAAAAGCGATGGTGAAGATTATGCCCTGCAAAGGAAAACCCGTGCCCGCGGCCGTTCAGTGAATGCGGCGATGAGGGAGGCTGAGGAAACCATGTGGCATTTCGAGCAAATGGGCGATACCCTGGTGCTGGATCCATGTTTCCGCTTGAAGGAACAGGGAAGCTGGAGGGCCCAGCACATTGAACTTGAATTGGAAGTCCCGCTTGGGAAATACCTGCACCTGGATGAGAATATGGTCCATTTCCTGCACTGGGGGCGCCACAGCCCGCATAAAATGGCTGGAAATACCTGGCTCATGACCGCGGAGGGTTGGCAACCCTAATAAGGTTGGCAACCCTGTCAACATTTTTTGGTTAGATTTGTTATCCTAATCAAGAAAAGAGATAATCATGCCGGCAGAGAAAAATCAAAAATCAAAACTGAACTTAAGCAAAGAAGAAGTTTTAAACGATTACAGGATCGCCAACGAAAGCAGGCAAGCCAGCCTGCTGGGCAGAAGGGAGGTTCTCTCGGGAAAGGCAAAGTTCGGGATCTTCGGCGACGGTAAGGAAGTTCCTCAACTGGCTATGGCCAGGGCTTTTAAGGAAGGCGACTGGCGATCGGGCTACTACCGCGACCAGACCTTCATGTTTGCCACGGGAATGATGAACCTGGAGGAGTTCTTTTCGCAACTCTACGGCGATACCAACGAAGCCGCCAATCCCGGTACCGGCGGGCGTATGATGAACAACCATTTTGCTACCCGTACACTGGATGAAAACGGGGACTGGCTCGACCTTACCGCCCGCAAGAATTCCTCTGCCGACATCTCCCCCACCGCCGGGCAAATGCCCCGTCTTCTCGGATTGGCCATGGCATCGAAACACTTCCGGCAGGATGAAGGGCTCAAAGAATTCACTAAATTTTCGAAAAACGGTAACGAAGTCGCCTTCGGTACCATCGGCGACGCCAGTACCTCCGAAGGTGTTTTCTGGGAAAGCATCAATGCCGCCGGCGTAATGCAGGTCCCCATGGCATTGTCCATATGGGACGATGGCTGGGGAATATCCGTCCCCATAAAATACCAGACCACCAAGGGCAGTATATCCGAAGCCCTTAAAGGTTTTGAAAAATCAGGAAAAAGCAACGGATTCCGTATTTACAAGGTCAGGGGATGGGATTACCCGGCCCTGTGCAACACCTATGCCGAAGGCATTGAAAAATGCAGAAAAGAGCATGTTCCGGCCATTTTCCACGTGGAAGAACTGACCCAACCGCAGGGCCACAGTACTTCGGGATCACACGAACGCTATAAAAGCAAGGAAGAATTGCAGTGGGAAAAAGAACACGACTGCATCCTGAAAATGCGGGAATGGATCCTGGACGAGAAGATCGCCGATGCGGAAAGCCTTGACAAGATCGAAAAAGAAGCGGCCCGTGCTGCCCGTGCAGCAAAAAAAGCAGCCTGGGAAAAGTTCCAGCGACCGCTTACCGAAAAACGGGATGATTTCCTGCGCATGGTGGATATCAGTACCTGCAACTGCGCCAAGACCAGTAAGATCAATGCCATCAAGGAAGAACTTTCCATGGTCGGGGAACCGATCTGGAAAGACATTATGTCGTCGGGTAAAAAGATCCTCCGGCTGATCTGCGACTCCTGCAGCAATCCACAGAATTCACTGAAAAAGAATGTTATGGCCTGGCGGGATGAAGTAGCCGGAGAAAACCATGAAGCATACAATGCCCATCTCTGGAGCGAATCCGGGAAGTCGGCATTGAACGTAAACCCCGTGCCTGCTGAATACAATGATGATGCTCCCGCTATTCCCGGCAGGGAGATCCTCAAACTGAATTTCGAACAACTCTTCGAAAAAAACCCGCTCATCTGTGCCTTCGGGGAAGATGTTGGGAAGATCGGCGGTGTAAACCAGACCATGGAAGGTTTGCAGGAAAAATACGGGGAACTCAGGATCTTCGATACCGGCATACGTGAAGCCACTATCCTGGGACAGGGACTTGGCATGGCCATGCGAGGCCTGCGTCCCATAGCTGAGATACAGTATTTCGACTACCTTCTTTACGGATTGCAGGTGCTCAGCGATGACCTGGCCACCGTCCGCTACCGCACCAAAGGCCGGCAAAAAGCCCCCCTGATCATCAGCACCAGGGGCCACCGCCTGGAAGGCATCTGGCATTCCGGCTCGCCCCTGTCCATGGTGATCAATTCCATCCGTGGCGTCCACGTGCTGGTGCCGCGCAACCTTACTCAGGCAGCAGGTTTTTACAATACCATGCTCGAATCGGACGAACCGGCTCTGATCATCGAACCCCTGAACGCATACCGTTTGCGGGAAAAACAGCCCTCGAACCTGGGCGAATTCAAAATCCCGGTCGGGAAACCGGAGATCATGAAAACGGGATCCGACCTTACATTGGTTACTTACGGGGCCTGCGTGCGCATTGCCGAAGATGCAGTGGCCCAGCTTAAGGAATTCGATATCGATGTGGAACTCATCGATGTACAGAGCCTGCTGCCTTTCGACCTCGATCATATGATCAGGGATTCTATCATGAAGACCAATAAAGTGGTTTTCTTTGACGAAGATGTTCCGGGTGGAGCAACAGCCTATATGATGCAAAAGGTCATCGAAGAGCAAAAAGCATTCTTCTACCTTGATGCAGAACCGGTTACACTCACAGCCCATGCCCACCGCGCCGCCTACAGTACCGACGGGGATTATTTTTCCAATCCCAATGCTGAAGACGTATTTGACACGGTTTATAATATTATGCATGATGTGAACCCGGAAAAGTATCCTAAGATCTTTTAGCCGGTCCTTGCCGGAAATGCACTAATTTTACCCTGTTTTGAAAGCTCGCCGGCATATCTTTCCCATGCTGATCCTGATCATTGTTTTCCATTCCTGCAGGGATGGCAATGTGAAGGAGGCCATTAGCGGTAAACTGCCGGAAATGCAAAAATATGAACTCGAATGGTCGCCCCCGCAATCCTCGTACGGATGGATCGTCATTCCTCCGGTACAGCCTGTGATCAGCACATACATCCCGTCGCCGGATGAAGACAGCCTCATCATCCTGGTCAGGCGGGACACGATCAGGGGCATTGCGGTCCGGGCCCCGGAAACCATTATCATACAAAAAGAAGAGCCTTCACTCAGTGGTCGAGACAGCAAGGATGATCCTGCTTACGGTCTGGCATACGTGAGCACCAATTCTTACCTTGAGGTGAACTTCGACAATGATATTTTCAATAATACCGACTATTATTATACCAACGGCATACGGATCAGCTATAGCTCGGCTGTTTTTGCCTCTTCCCCCCTGGCGTGGCCGATGCTGCCCTACCGCAGATCTTCAATGAATTATCATGGGATGGCCATTGTCCAGAATATGTACACCCCCACCAATCCCGACACCAGCAACATCATTGAAGGCGACCGTCCATTTGCCGCCTACCTCTTCCTGGGTCATTTTAAAAACAGCCTGAGCGAAGCCCGGCATTACCGGCAGTATTCCGAGCTGCAGATCGGCCTGATCGGTCCGGGTTCCATGGGTGGGCTGGTGCAAAGCCAGATCCATGAGATACCGCCCCTGGGGTGGCAAGCACAGATCCAGAATGACCTTGTACTGAATTACACAGCACTGGTGGAAAAAGGAATATATAATCCCGCCTTTTTCGACCTGAACCTCTTTGCGCAGGGCAGGATCGGCAGTCTCTACGATGATCTGGCCGGAGCCCTGAGGATCAGGGCCGGAAAACTAAATCCTTATTTCAGCATGCCCGGCCTGGCCAATCCCCGGTCCGCTGAAAGCAAGAACAGCCTTAAATGGCAATATGGTATCTTTGCAACGGCAAAAGTCTCCGCCGTGCTGTACAATGCAACACTGCAGGGAGGAATGTTCAATAAGAACAACGCATACACCATCCCTGCTTCCGACCTGGAACGCGTGGTGTTTACGGGCAGTGTTGGCATTTACTTTGCATACCGCCAGCTGGGGATCATGTATGAGCAGTTCTACAACACCCCCGAATTCAGGAATGCTTTGCACCATCGCTGGGGGCACATAAACATCAGTTATTGTTTTTAACGAACGCATAAAAGAATACAACCATATGGATAAACCACGAGGAAACGGAGGCGGAAAGGCCTGCAACCTGTTCAACAGGCAAACAGTAAACTACCCGGTAACATTCGACCTGAAAGCAATCATTGATGCCGGCATCACCCCCGAAAACAGTATTGCAACTCTGGAAACAGCCCTGAACAAGCATCATGTCCCGTTCAGCAACTGGCGACAGAAGCCCAGCAGCGGAGGGAAATACATCAGTTATACTGTTAGTGTTGAGATCCGGAGCCAGGCCATACTGGAAGCCCTCTATTTGGACCTGAAGAAAGTTCCAGGCCTTAAATTCGCCCTCTGAGATTGCGAAGGAAACTATCCCGGTATGCATGAAATCGAACCATATTACAACTGGCGGCATCTTTACATTGCAAGTGAGGATGTGCGATCCCCCTTTTACGGCAGGGAATACAGTGAATTTGAGTTCACGCATGCCATATACAATTACCTGATTCACCCCCAGTGGGATGAATTCGGTTCAGCCACGCTTTTCCTGAAGATCCTCTATGCCGATTACGACAGGCAATTTGCCATTATTGAACTGATCGGGGAATGGAATGATGTGCTTTATAACGATATCAGCTACCTTAAGCGACAATTGATCGACCGTATGATCGAGGAGGGCATTAATCGTTTCCTGCTCATCGGTGAAAATATCCTGAGCTTCCATGCCGGAGATGCCGATTATTATTCAGAATGGTTCGATGATATCGACGATGGTTGGATCGTAGGGCTGAACTTCCGTGAGCATGTATTGGAGGAGTTCGTTAGCAACCACCTTGATCACTACATCGCTTTCGGTGGAGGATTCAATGCATTCAACTGGCGGGCAACAAAGCCCGAGAACCTTTTCGAGCAAATCGAGAAACTGGTGATCAGGCGCTTAGGAGCATAAGTTTTACCTGATCTCAAAGTTAATGAATCCTTCCGGAGGCTTCTCCTGAGTATTCATTTCATCCACCCTGGCCCATTCCGGACCGCGCTTCACCCAGCTCAGAAAAACGTCCATCGCCTCCGCTTCCGCTTCTGCCTCGATCTGGACGCTGCCGTCGCGAAGGTTTTTAACATAGCCTTTCACGCCCAGTTCCCGGGCGGTCTTCTGAGTATAAAAACGGAATCCGACGCCCTGAACCTTCCCCCTGACATTGATGCGGTATCCTTTGATCTGTTTCATGTTTCTGGTTTCTGGTTGCTGGCTACTGGTTGCTGGCTTCTGTCATATCTTTCATCAATCTGCAATCAAATTCAGCACTCGGCACTCGGCACTCGGAACTCCTATCCTTTCCGTGCCCGCAGCATTTCCCGTTTTCCTTTGGGGCCGGGAAGTTTCTCAATGGAAAAGCCCGCCGACTTCAGGGCCCTTTTAACCACTCCTTTACAGGAATATGTGACCAGTATCCCACCCGGTCGGGCCATTTGACATACTTTCCGAAAAATATCCTGTGTCCAGAGTTCCGGCTGTACATCCGGGGCAAAAGCATCGAAATACACCAGGTCGAAACTTTGCGCAGGTGCATCAAAATCCCTGAGGTCGGCATTGAGCTTCTTCAATTCAAAAAAGGGAGTGATTCCTATCGCTTCATCCCAGTTGGCCCGATGCATCTTATCGAAAATTTTATGTGATTCTTCTCCCTGGAGCATTTCCGGGTAATTCAGTTTTTCCCAGATCTCTTTTTCCAGGGGAAAGGCCTCAATGGCAGTGTAGCGTAGTTTACGTGCGGCATGTTTGGTTTCATTATAGCTCAGCAGGGCGTTCAAGCCCGTCCCAAAACCAATTTCCAGCACCGAAAGGGTTTCCGACGACATCTTCATGGCTTCCCGGAGGCCTGCAGCAATGAAGACATGCCGGCTTTCGTTCAGGGCGCCATAGGTGGAGTGGTAATGTTCATCCTTTCCGGGAAGGCTCAGGGTATGGCTCCCGTCGTCGGTGCGTATGATCTTCGGCCGTTCCATTTTATTTGTTGTACTGTATCTGCAGGTCAGAAACCGGGTAAGGCATAGTAAACTCATCCACCAGGGTAGCATTCCCGTATGAGTATATACTGACCACATTTGCGTTGGAAAGGTACACCAGTTGCCTGCTTTGATCATAGGCGATCTGCTCTGCCTCAAAACCACCCATCCAGGAAGGAATATAGGGGACCTCATGAAGGTATTCATAGATCCCGCTTTCGTGGCAGATGAGGAATTTGTTCGGCCCGGCAGATACGGCATCATGAACCTCACCCTGGGGTAGGACATACTCTTCTGCCAGGTAATTCCCTTCGGGATGGTAGACAATAATGCCCGAACTGCCATTCTCACTCCAGATCCCGATCACTTCACCAGCCTCTCCCCGAAACATGGCCACCAGCCTGTACGGGATCTCCATGGCATCCCGGAACACCCCTGTTGCCCGGTAATACTGGCGAAGGAAGCGCCTGGGTCCTACCCTGGCCTCGCAATACGCCACAACATAATCATCGCCCGGGCTGAGCAATACCGGAACAGTATCCGGACTGCTCTCAGAAACATAGCGTGGGTATGAAATATTATCGTAAGCCTTAATATCGCCATTATCGCAGCATGCCCAGGCCAGCCGGTCAAAGATCACAACACTGTTGAATTCCGGATAGGGCACTACTCCTTCGATCCCGAAAATAAATTCCAGTTCATCAAGGTCATACGCCATTAAAACAGCTGCCTGTTCCCTGATCATGAACAACTGCCTGTCGGTGCAATTTACAGCAGAAGCGTAATACCCGTATGGAAGATCAAAGATCAGCTCCGCCGAATCGTTCTGTTCCACCCCATATACCAAGGTGTTGAGCGAATTGGGAGTACAAAAGACCAGCAATTTCTGAAATTCCTGTACAAGTCCGTTAATCTGTATGCTACGGTATGAATGGCTTCGGTTCTCATAATCGGAAGCAGTGATCATCAGCTCATATATTCCCGATTCCATGGCCAGGTCATCCAGCGGATAAAGGATATCGACAGTAAAGGAAGACCCATCAGGATACAGATACCTGGGGGTTAGCAGTGGGATGGGCTGCCCGTCGATGAGCTGTACCCTTACAAAGCTGAGCCGGCGGTCGTGTGTGATCGTGGCTTTCACCGCTATGCTGTCACCTACCTTGTAATCGGCCATATTGCCCGGCGTTTCGATCACGATCAGGGGCAGGCTTTCTTCATTCTTCTTACAGGAAAACAGCAGCCCTACCATGAGCAATATCCAAAAAATAGAATAAATTTTCTTCATTTTCATCATGAAAGCATAAAAATAGGCAATTAGGGAAGATTTGCGTAATTTTATTTTTTCTAACAAAACCAATTGCTCATGATGAATTACATTTCCCTCAACAAAGTGCTGTTCCTCGATATCGAAACGGTGCCTATGTGCAGCAGCTATGAGGACCTACCGGAACGTTTTATCCCGCTCTGGGATAAAAAAGCGGGCTATCTTAAACGGGATGAGGAAGATACGCCGGAAAGCCTGTTTTCGCGGGCCGGCATTTATGCCGAATTCGGCAAGATCGTATGCATCTCCTGCGGCATGCTGAACGACGGGCAGTTCAGGATCAAATCCTTTTACGGGGATGATGAAAAAACATTGCTGCAGGAATTCGCAGGACTGCTGGAAAGCAAATTCAGCAGCAAGGATTTTTTATTGTGCGCCCACAATGGCAAGGAGTTTGATTTTCCATACATTTCGAGACGAATGCTGATCAAGGGAGTATCCCTTCCGGAGATCCTTGACCTTGCCGGGAAAAAGCCCTGGGAAGTGGCCCACCTCGACACCATGGAGTTATGGAAATTCGGGGATTTTAAAAACTACACTTCCCTGGAGGTGCTGGCTGCGGTTTTCGACATCCCAACACCCAAGGATGATATCGACGGCAGCCAGGTAGGCCGTGTATACTGGGAAGAAAACGACCTGGAGCGTATCGTTACCTATTGCCAGAAAGATGTGCTGACCATTGCCCAGCTTTTCCTCAGGTACCAGGGCAAGGCCCTGCTGGAAGAAGAGCAGGTGGTCATTGTTGATTGAGAGGGCTGCCTGAAGCGACATCCCGCCCCCGGGACAAAAACAGAACAAATCACACTATGGAAAAACACCTGCTATCAAAATCAACTTTTATACGCGGGGTTCAATGCCTGAAGTCCTTGTACCTGAATAAGAAACGTCCCTTCTTGCGGGATAAGCTCCCGAAGGAGCGACTGCTGGTTTTCCGGCGCGGCCACGAGATCGGAGAGCTGGCCCACCAGCTCTTTCCGGGGGGCGTGAATATGAGCCCGGGACATCCATCGGCCTACCGCAAAGCCGTGATCAACACGGCTGCAAAAATACAAGAAGGAACTCCCGTGATCTATGAAGCAGGGTTCCAGCATGATCAGGTGTTGATCTTCCTCGACATCCTTGTGCTAAAGCCTGATGGATGGCATGCTTACGAGGTAAAAAGTTCCAGGTCAGTTTCTGAAACCTACCTCATGGATGCCGCCCTGCAGTATTATGTGATCCGGGGCAGTGGCCTGAATATCCAGTCGATCTCTATCATCCATATCGACGAAGAATACACCCGTGAAGAAGCGATCGATCCTCATAGACTATTTACGACTGTAAATGTTACGGATGAAGCACTTTCCCGCCAGGAGTTTGTCAGAAAACAGATCCCCCTGGAAAAGGAAGCCCTGGCCCTTCCCCACAGCCCGAAGATCGAGGTTGGTCCGCATTGCCGTGAGCCCTACGACTGTGATTTCATCGGGCACTGCTGGAAGAAGATCCCAAAACCGGATGCCAGGCCCATTTCAGAACTACTTGACTTGAACGCCCTTCGATCAGCCCGGGAAGAAAACAGTGGAAATACGGCCTTTATCAGGCTGCTGAGCATGAAGCAAGCCCTTCCGCGCTATTCCGGTACCCGTCCATACCAGGAGATTCCCTATGCCTGTTCACTGCTCATCAACGGAAAGCCTTACTTCGAAATCTTCCCTGCCGAAGAGAACCCGGAAACAGCCCTTCGGGAATCGATCATCCAGAAGCTGGAAGGGATTAAAACCATTGTTTGCCTTGGACAGGAACACATGATCGGGAAGATCCTGCCCCGGGAGATTACACTCATCGACCTGCAGAAATACATCCCTGCCGGGAGCGATCTCCTGCATATTGATGAAGGGAATTCCCTGCTCCGTAAACTTATAGCTATTGCCGGACTGGAGAGAAAGAAGATCAAATACAGCTCGGATGCAGTTTGTGCTCATGAATACCTGGAAAACGGACAGCAGGACGATACCCAATTGGATTTGAGAACCTATGCAAATGCATGGACATATGTCATTGAAGGGATTTTCAAAATTTAAGGATTATTCCTACCTTTGCTTTATTCACTAACTAAACCTTCATTCAGCGATGGACCTATCAGTAAAATACCTCGGATTGGAATTGCGTAACCCCCTGATTGTAGGGAGTTCAGGGCTTACCGACAGTGTTAAGAAGATCGTAGACCTTGAAAAATTCGGTGCGGGTGCCGTAGTGATCAAATCTATTTTCGAGGAGGAGATCACCATGGAATACGAAAAGGTCCTGGCCGAAGAAGCGCCCTCCCGCTATAAAGATGACTACCTCGATTATTTCGATTATAAGATCAAGGAGCAGAACATCACAAATTATATTAAGCTGATCTCCGATGCCAAGGCTAAAGTGAAGATTCCCGTGATCGCCAGCATTAACTGCATCAGTTCCCACGAATGGACCTATTTTGCCAAAAAGATCGAGGATGCCGGCGCCGATGCCCTGGAGCTGAACCTTTTCGTTCTGCCTTCCACCCTGGAGAAAAACCTGGACGAGATCGACCACATCTACCTGGAGATCATCAATGATGTGAAAAACCTGGTCAAGATCCCCATCTCTATCAAGATCAGTTACTATTTCTCGAACCTCGGCAGAGCGATCAAAGTGCTTTCCAAAACAGGTATTAAAGGCATTGTCCTGTTCAACCGCTTTTACAGCCCCGATATCGACATTGACAAGATGGAGGTAGTCCCGACCAACGTGTTCAGCAGTCCGCAGGAATTGTCCACTTCCCTGCGCTGGATCGGCATTATGGCCAACCGGGTGAAATGCGACCTTGCCGCCTCAACGGGTGTGCACGATGGACAGGCAGTGATCAAGCAGTTGCTTGCGGGCGCCGATGCCGTTCAGATGGTCTCAGCCCTCTACAAGAACGGCCCTGAATACCTGCAAACCGTGATCGGTGAAGTGGAAGACTGGATGAAGTCCAAGGGCTTTGATTCCATCGCCGATTTCAAAGGAAACCTGAGCCAGGAACGCTATGTGGAGCCCACCCTTTATGAAAGGGTGCAGTTCATGAAGTATTTCAGCGACCGCGATAAATACCAGTAAAAAACACTTCTTTGCAGATGTTCTCCTTGATCACCCGACCAAGCCTCATCATCGATGAGCAGATTTGCCGTGCGAACATCCGACGGATGAAGCAGAAAGCAGATGCTTCGGGAGTCGCCTTTCGTCCGCATTTCAAAACCCATCAATCGGAACGGGTCGGAACATGGTTCATGGAGGAAGGCATTGACAGGATAACGGTATCTTCAGCCTCCATGGCCATGCAGTTTGCCCATGAAGGCTGGAAAGATATTACCATCGCCTTTCCGGCCAATATACGGGAATTAGAAATCTTCAATACCCTGGCAGAAAGCCTGAAACTAAACCTCTTGCTGGATTCCACAGAGGTGGCGGAATTTCTTGCACGGGAAATGAGGTTCCCGGCCGGTATTTTTATCGAGATCGNNAGATCGACGGCGGGTACGCACGCAGCGGACTGGAAGCAGGACAGCTCAAGAAGATGGATGAGATCGTGAATATGATCAAGCATTCGGAAGTACTCTCATTTAAAGGGTTTCTCACCCACGACGGAAACACCTACCACGCCCCGTCTCCGGCTGAGATCAGGCAAATTTACCAGAAAAGCATTTCCCGTTTACAGGCTTTGAAAGAACGCTATTTGCCTGAATTCCGAAACATTCTCATCTCTGTCGGCGACACCCCGGCATGCAGTATCGTTGAGGATCTTTCGGGAGCTGATGAGATCCGTCCGGGGAATTTCGTGTATTACGACCTGATGCAATACCAGCTCGGAGCATGCCGGCTCAACGACATTGCCGTTAGCGTGGCCTGCCCGGTATGCGGGATCTATCCTGAACGAAATGAAGCCATTGTGTATGCCGGGGCAGTCCATCTTTCCAAAGAATTCCTGGAAGAAGACGGGCGGAATTTCGGACTGGTTGTCCGTTATATGGCAGATGGCTCCTTTCAGTTAGTCCCCGGCGCGCAGCTTGTCAATCTCAGCCAGGAGCACGGAACCGTCCGTGCAAACAAAGCTTTCATCGAAGACCTTGCCCATGGCGATATCCTGGGCATACTGCCGGTACATTCCTGCCTCACAGCAGACCTGCTCAAAGAGCAAAGCCTGATTATCTGATTCAACTTCCGAAACACTTATTAACAAATTATCAACACTTTTTATGGGGATAACTTGGGGGATGTACCGCGCAAACAACACATCATTTATCGTACCTTTGAACTATGGAAAAGAAACCCACCCGCCAGCAGGACGATACGAGAAAAAGACTGAAAAAGACCCCGGGGAGCCAGGCATTTCTGGATCACGGGCGCATCCCTCCCCAGGCTGTTGACCTGGAGGAAGCCGTGCTGGGCGCCATCATGCTTGAAAAAGATGCCCTTACGGCCGTGATCGACATCCTCAAACCCGAGGTATTTTATAAGGAAGCCCATCAGCTGATCTTCGAAGCCATTGTGGTTTTGTTCAATGAAACCCAGCCCATCGACATCCTGACCGTTGTAAACCAATTAAAGAAAAGCGGCGATCTTGACCTGGTGGGCGGAGCTTTCTACATTTCCCAGCTCACCAACAGGGTGGCCTCCTCGGCCAATGTTGAATACCATTCCAGGATCATCCTCCAGAAATTCATTCAGCGGGAACTGATAAGGGTTTCCAGCGAGATCATTAAGGACGCATACGAAGACACTACCGATGTATTTGAGCTGCTCGACCGGGCCGAATCCAATCTTTTCGCCGTAAGTGAGCGAAACATCCGCCGGCAGCAAGGCGAAATGCACACCCTTATGGGCGAAGCCATGCGCGATATCGAAGCCGCCAAGGATGCCGAAACCAAAATGCGGGGAGTCCCTTCCGGATTTACCGATCTTGACCGCATCACCAACGGTTTCCAGAAGTCCGACCTGATCATCCTGGCTTCCCGTCCGGGGATGGGGAAAACCGCTTTTGCCCTGACACTGGCAAGGAACATGGCCGTTGATCATGAAAAAGCGGTGGCCGTGTTTTCCCTTGAGATGTCGTCGGTACAGCTGGTTACCAGGCTGATATCAGCCGAATCGCAACTGAGTTCCGATAAACTGAGAAAGGGAGAGTTACAGGAATTCGAGTGGCAACAGCTCAACACCAAGATCCGTAAACTGGATGAAGCCAAGATCTTCATCGATGATACCCCTGCCCTGACCATCTTCGAACTCAGGGCAAAATGCCGGAGGCTGAAAGCGCAGAACGACATACACATGATCTTTATCGATTACCTGCAGCTGATGTCGGGCCCGCAGGACAGACAGAGCAACAGGGAGCAGGAGATCAGCCAGATATCCCGTTCACTCAAAGCCCTTGCCAAGGAACTTGATGTCCCCATCATGGCCCTGTCGCAGCTCAGTCGTGCCGTGGAAACCCGCGCCGGAAGCAAGAAGCCGATCCTCTCCGACCTCCGTGAATCAGGTGCGATCGAACAGGATGCCGATATCGTGATCTTTATCTACCGTCCTGAATATTACGGCCTCGACCAGGAAGAAGACGGTTCATCTACTGCCGGTATGGCCACCATTAGCATTGCCAAGCACAGGAATGGTGCCCTGGACGATATACAATTGCGCTTTATCAAAGACTTTGCAAAATATGCCGACCTGGATACCCTGGGATTCGACAACCTGGGTTCCGACGGGGATCCGCTTACCATTCCGTCGAAACTCAACGACATGGAAGATGATGATGTTCCTTTCTGACACGAAGGAGTAAATAAGTCTTAATCACTGAAACAGAACCTTATGGAAGAACTTGAAAGAATACTGGACCTCGACAACGAAGTGATTGCCCAGTTGCTGGAGTCAATCCTCAAAGACCGCGACATCCCCCATATCATCCGGACCTATCACGATTCGGCCTACGACGGCCTGTTTGCTTACCAGAAAGGATGGGGAATTATTGAAGCTCCGCCGAAATACCGCGAAGAGATCCTGAAGATCTATGAAGAGCTGAAGAATAATAAACAAGAATAGCAGCAGGATGGTTTAGAGCACCTCGTTCACCAGCCTGGCGGCATCTTCGAGCTGGATGGCCGAATGCACTTTCAGCCCTGAATTGTCGATCAGTTCCTTGCCTTCTTCGGCATTTGTTCCCTGCAGGCGGACAATGATCGGTACATCGATCTTACCAATGTTCTTGTATGCATCGACCACCCCCTGGGCTACACGGTCGCAGCGGACAATACCTCCGAAAATATTCACCAGTATCGCTTTCACGTTCTGATCCTTAAGAATAATGCGGAAAGCCTCTTCCACTCTTTTTGCACTGGCTGTGCCGCCGACATCCAGGAAGTTGGCCGGGTTGGCCCCTGAGAGCTTGATGATGTCCATGGTGGCCATAGCCAGGCCGGCACCGTTCACCATGCAACCAACACTGCCATCCAGTTTTACATAACTAAGGTCGTACTTACTGGCCTCCACCTCAATGGGATCTTCTTCAAGCACATCGCGCATTTCTTCAATATCCGGGTGGCGGAACAAGGCATTGTTATCGACAACTACCTTTGAATCGGCAGCAAAGATCTTATTATCGCTGGTTTTCATCACCGGGTTGATCTCGAACAGGGAAGCATCGCAGCCCACATAGGCATTGTAGAGGGCATAAACGAACTTCACCATGTTTTTGAAGGCTTCGCCCGAAAGGCCAAGATTGAAAGCCACTTTCCGGCACTGGAAGGCCTGAAGCCCTACCTTCGGGTCGATCACCTCAGTGAAGATCTCTTCAGGGGTTTCTTCGGCTACCTGCTCGATATTCATCCCCCCGCGGGGTGAATACATGATCATGTTCCGCCCCTGGTCGCGGTTCAGCAATATGCTCATATAAAACTCTGCCGGCTCTGATTCTCCCGGGTAATAGATATTCTGCTCGATCAATACCTTTCGAACCTTTTTGCCCTCTTTTGAGGTCTGGGGGGTGACCAGTTGCATGCCGATGATCTGTCCGGCATATTCTCTGGCCTCCTCAATGGACTTGGCAATTTTTACACCACCGCCTTTACCACGCCCGCCGGCATGGATCTGGGCCTTAACGGCAAAGGTGTTCATGCCGGTCTCTTCAGCAATCTTCTTCGCCATTTCCCCGGCCTGTTCGGGAGATTCGGCGATGTATCCAAGGGGTACGGAAACATTGTATTTCTTCAGGATGGATTTGCCCTGGTATTCATGTAAATTCATATTCGCGGGTTTTAATTGAGCACAAAAATACAATATTTCAGATATTAAGCGGAGCTGAAATGGAATTTCACGTGCGGATACAGGCATGCCGGCAGACCGTGCCATTTCCATCAGAAGCCCGCCAGCAACAAGGGAAAAAAGATTATCTTTGCAGCCTGAATGAAAAAACGGTGATCAGGGCAGAGAACATACATAAATCCTTTGGCAATCTGGAAGTTCTGAAAGGGATCAGTCTGGAGATCAGCAAAGGAGAGATCGTTTCGGTAGTTGGCGCTTCCGGGGCGGGAAAATCCACGCTATTGCATATTCTCGGCACCCTCGATAAACCCGACCTGGGCACCGTAAATATTGATGGATCGGAGATTTCCGGACTCAGTGAAAAAAGTCTGTCGGATTTCAGGAACAGCAAGATCGGTTTTGTATTCCAGTTCCACCATTTGCTGCCGGAATTCACTGCACTTGAAAATATCTGCATTCCTGCCTACATTGCCGGCAATGGAAAAGCAGAAGCACACCAAAAAGCCACAGAACTTCTCGACTACCTGAACCTCAGCGAACGCATGCACCATAAACCTTCCGCACTTTCAGGCGGGGAGCAGCAGCGTGTTGCCATTGCCAGGGCGCTCATCAACAGGCCTGCGGTCATCCTGGCCGACGAGCCATCCGGGAACCTGGATTCGAATAGTTCCGTCGAACTTCATGCCCTGTTTATGAAGCTCAGGGAAACATTTGACCAGACCTTTGTGATCGTAACACATAATAAAGACCTCGCCGCTATGGCCGACAGGGAATTACGGATCACCGACGGTTTGATCAAAGGAGGTTCAGTCGCGGAAAATTCCGCAATATAATGAATAAGGATACGTTTAAAATTGTCAGACCCGAAGTGTAAAACAGGGCTTTGAGTAACATGAAAATAAGCATACCCAATCTGATAAAAGGGATCATCATAGCCATGATCATGATCCTTGCTGTACCGGCTCACTCACAAAGCACCGATGAACAGTACCAGGCCGCCATCGAATCGGCCGATACTTATTTTGAGCAGGGAGATTACCTGAATGCAAAGGCTTCTTACCAGGTAGCCTCACAGTTGAAACCTGACGAACAGTATCCCAAAGACCGCCTGAAAGAATCCATCGGCCTGTTGCGGGTGCAAATGGAACAATCGGCCCTGTACAATGATAAATTGATCTTTGCCGATCGATTGTTCAATGACCAATCCTATGAGAAGGCCCGAAAAGCTTATGAGGAAGCCCTGAAGATAATGCCATCAGAGGCATACCCGCAGCAGCAGATAGAAAAGATCAATACGATCATGGAGGAAGAAGCGGCCAATGAAGCCCGCTATTCCGCTTTGCTGGCAGAAGGTGATGTTCTCTTTGCTTCGGAAGATTACCAGGCTGCAAGGGCAAAGTATGAAGAAGCCAGTCGTATTTATCCTGCACGTGCTGAAGCACAGGAGAAGCTCCAGCTCAGCGATCAGCGCCTGGAAGAGATTGCAGCCCAGCAATCAGGGTACCAAAAAGCGATCAGCCAGGCAGAAATGTACCATGCCCGAAAGGATTACGAAAATGAGTTGAAAGCTTATGAGGAAGCGGCAGCGCTGAAACCCAATGAAGCCCTGCCACAGATTAAGATCAGGGAACTGAACGATTTCCTGCGGCAATATGAATCGTACAATGCTTTTGTTTCAAAAGCCGACGACCTGTACATCAACAAGCAATACGAAGAAGCCAAACTGGAATACCAGAAAGCCCTGGAAGTTTTGCCGGATGAGCCCTATCCGAAGGAGATCATCAGCAAGATCAACCTTGCCCTGGCCGAGAAAACGGAAAAAGACCGGGCTGCATACGAAGAAGCCCTGGCCAAGGCCGATGCACTTTACAACCAAGAGAATTACGAATCGGCCATGCAGGCCTATTCCGAAGCTCTTCGATACTGGCCGGAAGGGGAACACGCCCGTGAACGGATCGGGAACATCACCGAGATCATTGCTTTGCAAAAAGCAAAACAGGAAGCTTATGCCAATGCCATCACCCTTGCCGACAAGCTCTTTGCCGATGAAGAATACCAAAGCGCCAGGGAAGAGTACCGCAAGGCTGCCGATATCAATCCTTTTGAGCAATATCCCAAAGTACGAATGGATGAGATCGAGCTTATCCTGGCGGAGATTCAGGACAAACTCGACCAGTATGAAAGCATCATTGTGGGAGCCGACAAATTGTTTAATGCAGGAGATTATTCGGAAGCCCGCATCCAGTACCTGCGTGCCCAGGATATCCTGAGCGACCGGACTTACCCTGAAGGCCAGATCCGGATGATCGATGAGATCCTTGGCTTTGAAAAGGCAACACGGGAGGAATATGATGCTGCCATCGCCCGCGGCGATGCCCATTTTGAACAGCGGGAATGGGAAGATGCCAAGGTGGATTATGTTGCTGCCAACGACCTGATCCCTGAGAAACAGTACCCCAAGGATAAAATCAATGAGATCAATGGCATTTTGGCCCAACTCAAAGCCGAGCAGGAAACCTATTCGCTTGCTCTGAAAACCGCTGACCAGCTCTATGCAGAGAAAGACTATGCCGCTGCACTACAGGAATACCGGAAAGCTGCCGATATCTTTACCAACGAAGCATACCCGAGGGAGAAGATAGATGAAATAAATACGCTGCTGGAAGAACAGGCTCGCCTGGAAGAATTGGAGAGCAATTACGCCAAAGCAATCAGCGAAGGGGATGAATTCCTGGCGGAAGAAAAATTTGCCAGAGCCAAGGCTGCTTATGAACTGGCCCTTTCCTATAAGGCTGAAGAACAATATCCCTCACAAAAGATCACAGAAATCGATGGCATACTGGCTGAAAATGCCCGTTTACAAGGAATAGAAGACACGTACAATGAAAAGATCGCTGCTGCTGAAAAAGCACATAAAGAAGGTAATTACGACCTGGCCAAAGAACATTACGGACAGGCGCAATTGATCAAGCCCGAAGAAAGCTATCCAGCAGAGAAGATCGCTGAGATCGACGCCCGGATCGCGGAAGAAGCCCGACTGGCGGAACAGGAGCGACAGCGCATACTGGAAGAAAACTATGCCGCTTTTATCAAGGCCGCTGATGATTACTTCAATGATGAATCATATGCTGCAGCCAAAACAGAATACCGGAAAGCTTCGGAACTCAAATCCGGCGAGCAATACCCGCAAGACAAGATCATTGAGATTGATGCTATTCTTGCCGAAAAGGCAAGGCTATCAGGTATTGAAGAAGCTTACTCGGAAGCCATTGCCGGGGCCGATACCTTTCTGGCCGGGCAGCAATACGCTGAAGCGAAAGCGGCCTATGAACAAGCATCGAACATTAAACCTGACGAGGAATACCCCAAACAGAAGATATCCGAAATAGATGCTACACTAGCGGAGATCGCACGTCAGCAGGGAATTGATGATGCCTATGCAGCAGCCATTGAAAAGGCCGACAATTTCTTCAACACCATGAGTTATAGTGAAGCCAGGGAAGCATACCTGGAAGCTGCCGGCATTAAAGCAGCTGAAGAATACCCTGCCCAAAAAATTGCCGAAATCGATGCCATTCTTGCCGAACAGGCCCGGCTGGCAGAAATGAACGAGCAATACAAGATCGCCATTGCCACAGCCGACAATCATTTCAAGGCGCAGCAATATGAAGAAGCACGCACTGCTTATGAAAGGGCATCCGCTATAAATGCTGATGAAGCCTACCCGGGCGAGCGCATTGCCGAGATCGACAACATCATGGCAAACCTTGAACAGCAAAGATTGACAGATGAGGGTTATGCCAATGCCATCGCCCGCGGCGACAACTTTTTAAGCAACAAGGAATATGAACAGGCAAAGGCAGAATTTGAACAAGCAATTACATTCAAGCCTGCAGAACAATATCCAAAGGATAAGATCACTGAGATCGAAGGCATCCTTGCTGAGCTGGCAAGGCTTCAGGAGATCGAAGATAATTACAATGCTGCCATCAGCTCCGCTGACGAGTATTTCAACAACAAGCAATATGCTGAAGCCAGGGCTGCCTATGCAACTGCGCTGGGCGCTAAGCCTGATAATCCTTTTGCAAGTGGCCGGATTGCTGAGATAGATGCAATCCTGGCAGAACAGAACCGACTGCAGCAGATAGAAGACAATTACAATATTGCCATTGCCTCTGCCGATGCAGCCTTCACCTCCGGGAATTACCCGACAGCCCTGGAAAAATACCGCTCAGCCCTGGATATCAAGCCCGGAGAAGCTCATCCCCAGGAAAGGATCAATGAAATAAATACCCTGATGGAAGAGCAGGCCCGACAGCTTGCCCTCGATCAGCAATACAATAAAGCCATCAGCGCCGCTGACTCACTTTTTGGATTGAAAGAATTTGAATCGGCCATATCAGCCTATTACAGGGCCCTTGAAGTGAAACCGGATGAAGCCGGCCCACAGGAAAAGATCAGTGAAGCGGAAAAATTAATGGAAGAGATTGCACGGCAAAAAGCCCTGGATGATCAGTATGCAGCCGGAATTACAGCGGCAGATGAATACCTGGCCCGGGGAGCCTACATGGAAGCCCTGCAGGCCTACAAGGATGCCGGCGCCCTGAAACCGGAGGAGGCCTATCCGAAAGAAAAGATCGCAGAGATCAACCTTCAGCTGGAAGAGCTTGAAGAAGAACGGCAGAAAGCCTATGATGCGGCCATTGCAAAAGCCGACAGCTATTACGAAGTCGGGAATTACCGCAGCGCCAAATCTTCTTACCAGACGGCCGTTGATATTAAGCCGGATGAATCCTATGCCCGCGAACGCCTTGATGAGGTCACTTTACTCTACCAGTCAGAGCTGGAAGAGTTGAAAGCCGATTACCGGCAATTCATCGCCGATGCCGATAACTACTTTAACGAAAAGATTTACGATGGCGCTATTGAAAATTATCGCCTGGCAGCCGCGATCCTGCCCGATGAAGATTACCCGGGAAGGATGATCGCAAAGATCACTAAGATCATCAATGACAACGCCATTACCGATGTGAATAAACTGGCACAGGTCATCCCCGATAATACCAGCAGGAAGTTCCCCTTTACCCCACTGCCGGTGAATGTAAGGAAGGCCAACTACATCCTGATCAAAGCCAAAAACGTGGACGACCATGACTTTAAGATGCTGATCAACTTTGGCCGGGATAATTCGAAGAACGGGGGTGTGGTACTGCAAGTGCCTCAGGGACAGCAAACCAGGGACTATATTATTCGTATCGGAGGGCTTTACAGGTGGTTCAGCGAAGATAACAACTGGATCAGCGTATTGCCTGAAGGCGGAGATATAGAAGTGGCCCTGATCCGGATATCAAAGTCGGATTGATGCCTCAATAATATACTGCATGAACTAATATTCGGGAATATGATGGAAAAGTACTTTGAGCAATACCGTGAGAATACCATCGGAAACGAACTTGAATTCAATACCCCTGGCGGATTACAGAAAATGATCTATGCCGACTGGATCGCCAGCGGCAGGTTGTATGCCCCTATTGAAGACAAGATCAGGAACATTTTCGGCCCCTGGGTGGGAAATACCCATACTGAAACCAGTGAAACGGGCACCCTCATGACCAAGGCTTACCATTATGCCCAGAAGATCATCAAGGACCATGTAAATGCCAACGAGGACGACGTGATCATCACCACCGGCTTCGGCATGACCTCTGCGGTAGTGAAGTTTCAGCGTATCCTGGGCCTGAAGCAATGCGGAATGCTTAGCGGTTCCGATTGCCTGAAGGAAATGGAACGCCCGGTTGTTTTTGTCACGCACATGGAACACCACTCCAACCACACTTCCTGGTTTGAAACCGTGGCCGATGTAGTGCAGATCCAACCCGATGATAAACTTCTCGTTAATCTTGATGACCTCAGGGAACAACTTGAGATCTACAAAGAAAGGAAACTGAAGATCGGTGCTTTTACGGCCTGTTCGAATGTTACCGGTATAGAAACCCCGATACATGATATGGCCGGGATCATGCATGAGCACGGAGGTTATTGCTTTGTTGATTATGCCGCATCGGCACCCTATGTCGATATCAATATGCACCCTGATGATCCCGCAAAAAAGCTGGATGCCATTATGTTCTCCCCACATAAATTCCTGGGCGGACCGGGCAGTTCCGGGGTACTGATATTTTGCAAAAGCCTTTATCAAAATCACACCCCCGATCAGCCGGGCGGAGGTACGGTCGACTGGACCAATCCCTGGGGCGAGTATAAGTACATTGATGATATTGAGGCCCGCGAAGACGGCGGTACACCGGGTTTCCTGCAGGCCATCAGAACAGCCCTTTCCATCAAACTCAAAGAGCAGATCGGGACAGAAAACATGCGCAAAAGGGAAAAGGAACTGGTGGGTATGGCTTTTGAAAAACTCCGCAAGATCCCCCGGCTGCATATCCTTGCCGATAATATCGAGGAGAGGCTGGGCATTATTTCCTTTTTCCTGGAAGGCGTCCACTTCAACCTGGTAGTTAAGTTACTGAACGACCGCTGGGGAATACAGGTGCGGGGCGGATGTGCCTGTGCCGGCACCTACGGACATTTCCTGCTGAATGTCAGCCATGAAAAATCGAGGCACATCACAGAGTTGATCAATCATGGCGACCTTTCTGAAAAGCCCGGCTGGATCAGGGTTTCACTGCACCCGAGCATGACAAATGAAGAGCTTGATACCATTGCCGAAGCCATTCGTGAGATCGAACAGCATCATGAAGAATGGGAAAAGGACTATGTGTACAATGTGCATACCAATGAGTTCAGGCATAAAGATGAACCTGAAGACAAGACCGGTGTGATACAATCCTGGTTCGAACTCGATTAACATCTAAAAAATTCATAACTTTATTGCTTTCAGTGTATTCACCGGGAATTGAACAATTGCCAGGTAAAAACTGTCAATAGTAGGTAAGAAATCAGTAGAACCTTTTTCACCACATGATATGGAATTTGAGCTTCTGAAAGAAATGGTCCTCATCCTGGCACTTGCAATTGCTGTATTGTACATCTTTCATCGCTTGCGTATTCCTTCTGTGATAGGATTTTTGCTTACAGGAATAATCACGGGGCCCTCAGGACTGAATATAATCAACGATTACCACAATGTGGAGGTAATTGCCGAAGTAGGTGTAATTCTATTGCTGTTCACCATCGGAATTGAATTTTCGCTAAAAAGTTTGCTAAAAATCGGACGGATACTTCTCATTGGCGGAAGTTTCCAGGTACTGGTCACTATCGGGGCCATTACCCTGCTGGCCTTTTATTTAGGGAATGCTATAAACGAAGCAGTGTTTATAGGTTTTTTAGTTACCTTATCGAGTACGGCCATCGTGCTCAAACTAATTCAGGATAAAGGAGAGATCGATGCCCCCCATGGCAGGATATCATTGGGAGTGCTCATCTATCAGGATATCATTATCGTGCCCATGATGCTCCTCACCCCTATCCTGGCCGGGAATACCGACGCCATCGGATCCTCCTACTGGGAAATAATCCTGAAATTCGGATTGGTTGCTGTGATTGTTGTGCTTGGAACAAAATATCTGGTCCCATTTACACTTCACCGCATTGCCCGCACACAGAGCCGCGAATTATTCCTGTTCAGCATCATCGTGATCGCTTTTGCAGCAGCATTCCTGACATANNACAGTCTCGGACTTTCCCTTGCTCTGGGAGCATTCATTGCGGGTCTGCTGATCTCCGAATCGGAATACAGCCAACAAGCACTGGGCAATGTAACCCCCTTTCTGGATGTATTTACCAGTTTCTTTTTCATTTCAGTAGGAATGCTGCTCGACCTGCCCTTCCTGGCTGAACATCCGATTGAAGTCCTGATCTTTACAACCATCGTACTTACGATCAAAACATTCGTTGCCGGTACAGCGGCTTTTATCCTTGGATTCCCTCTTCGCACAAGCATTATCGTTGGCTTTACCCTGAGCCAGGTGGGAGAGTTCTCCTTTATCCTTTCCCGCATCGGCGTGGATGAAGGACTAATTTCCGATGCAAATTACCAGCTTTTCCTGAGTGTTTCGGTGGTCAGCATGGCGGCAACCCCACTGGTGATCTGGCTAGCGACCCGCTTTGCCAACCAAACCACAAAATGGCCATTACCCGATTTCCTGAAACACGGGCTAATACCACGCCCTGAATCTACCATCGCCAAAATAAAGGACCATCTGGTTATTGTAGGGTATGGATTGAACGGGCGCAACGTTTCCCGGGCGGCACGTTTTGCTGGAATTCCATATACCATTATCGATATCAATCCCGATACCGTCAGGAATGAGCGCAACAAAGGCGAAATCATCCATTATGGGGATGCCGGGGAAGAAGAGATCCTTTCCCATGCCAATGTGGAAGAAGCCATGGTGCTGGTGAGCACCCTCCCCATGGCCGGCGACAATAAGCGCATTATCCATGCTGCCCGCAAACTCAATCCCCATCTGCATATCATTATTCGCACCCGCTTTGTAAGGGATATGGAAGAGATGTATAAGCTGGGAGCCAACCAGGTGATCCCAGAAGAGTTTGAAACTTCCATAGAGATCTTTACCAGAGTTTTGGCCAAGTATCTCATACCCGATGAGGATATCGAAAAACTCGTGTCGGAAGTCCGCTCCGACGGTTATCAAATGTTCCGCTCACCTTCAACCCACACTACGCTGGAAAGCCCTCTTTCTGTAAAAGTGCCTGAAGTTGAAATTCAAAGCATGCATGTTTGTAAAAATTCTCGGGCTGTGGGAAAAAGCATCGGGGAATTGAAGATCGCTTCAGCAGAAGACCTCTCATTGCTGGCTGTCAGTCACCAGGGAGAGGTAAAACCCAGGCCAAACAAGAATTATGTCCTGGAGGAGAACGATGTACTCTTTTT